>OCAN01000021.1_pt1 | contig 215172 bp, 211 predicted proteins | sample 1538321 | NCBI WGS metagenome assembly OCAN01 (sample SAMEA2580294, study PRJEB22360) | human gut metagenome | biome: human gut; feature: human-associated habitat; material: faeces | place: Denmark | collected 2008/2010 | reverse complement strand
GAGTGCGGCGTTTGGCCGCCGCGATCCGTACTGGCGGGCGGACGGTTCCGGCAGACTTCCCTGTTTCCATAAGAAGGTCTTCTCTGTCTCCTGCATCTGTCCCCTCTTTTGCTATCCTATACAGCAAATCCAGATCCAGTGTCTGCTCTGCCTGATCTGCCAGAAGATCCAGCTTCTTTTCCAAAGATTCTACTTCCCCTGGAAGCAAAAGTCCCAGATGCCGCCCCGGAAGAGCGGCTTTTGGAAGAATCGGGAAATACCCTGCCAGCCGGACGTCATATCCTTCTTTTGCAAGCCATGCTTCTGCCACCGGGGCAAGCTGCCCATATGTCCGCCCGGTCATCCCATTGAAGACCACCGCCCGAACCTGCCTGGTTCTCTCGTAATCCAGATACCCCTTCAAAAGGGGCAGTACCGAATGTCCCATTCCCCGGCAAGGAAGGACAAGGACGACGGGAAGATTAAGAGCCGCCGCAATCTCGCTGGTACTCCCTTCCGGATCCGAGCAACGCAGCCCGTCATAGTATCCCATGACGCCCTCTGCCACTACCAGATCTTTCCCTTCTCCATGCTTCTGAAACAGCCGCCGCTGTACCTTGGGTGTATGGAAAAAGAGATCCAGATTTTCTGACGGAATTCCCAGAATCCTCTCATGGAAGAGAGGGTCAATGTAATCCGGCCCGCATTTGCAGGCGGCAAGGGAAAGCCCTCTTTTCTGAAAGGCCCGCAGGAGCGCGCAGACTACGCTCGTCTTGCCGCAGCCGCTTGCGGTCCCGGCAATCAGAATCCGACCCGTTGTATTATTCATCGCTGTCCTCTCCTCCCCCTTGCAGCACGGCCATCCAGACCGGATTTTGCCCCATCATCATATGATAATCTCCCAACTTTCTGCTGCACGCCGTCTGTATCTGTATCACATCCGTCTCCTTCCACCGCTCCTCTTGAAGAAGTCCTGCCATCTCCTGAACCGTCTCCAGGCTGACCGCTGTCACGACAATCCGCGCATTCGGAGATTTCGAAAGGCAGACGTCTATCATCTCCCGCAGTCTGCCGCCGCTTCCACCGATAAACACGTGGGTCGGAGCCGGAAGATCGTGAAGCGCCTCCGGTGCGTCACCCTCCACTACGGTCACATTGTCCGTTCTCCACCGTCTCTTATTTTCCTGAACGAGCCGGACGCCCTCCGGATTACGCTCGATCGCATAAACCCGTATTCCTCCGCCTTGCATGGCAGTCTCTACTGCCACACTGCCGGTTCCGGCCCCAATGTCATAGACGACAGAATCTTCCTGAAGCCGAAGTGCCGCAATGGCCATGGCCCGGACGGAAGACTTCGTCATCGGCACGCTTCCACGAATCAATTCCCCGTCCTCCAGATGACGCCCCACCCTGGCGTCATATTCTGGATGATGTACCCATAAAACTGTCAGTCCTGAAAGCATCTCCGGTGTCATATCCCGAACCGCTCCGCTGTAAAATACCTCGTCCTCATAGGAAAGATTCCGTCCTGCCGCCGCTTTTAGATCATCGAGTCCATACCATGCCATCTTTTCCAAAAAAATTTCCGCTGTCATCATTCCTCCCAGCAGAATAAACGTGTGCTCATGTGTGGAGATCGCATGAATCACATTCTGGTCTGTCCCGTGAAGGCTTACAAAAGCGGCCCTCTCCCATGGAACCTGACAGCGTGCCGCCATAGCAATCACGGAAGCAATGCCAGGACAGATCCTCACCCTCCAGCCTGCCCGACAAAGCTCTTCTGTCATCTTTTCTGCTCCACTGTAACATCCCGGATCTCCGGAGAATAGAAGAGAAATCTTCCCGTCCGGTACTGTCTCCAAAATATGTAAGACCTCCTCCGGCCGGTATTTCTCATAGCGGAGTACATTCTCTTTCTGATACTTCTTCGTACTTTTCAGCATCCGCTTGGCCCCGATGAGAACAGTACTCTCCCCGATCAACTGCTTTGCCTCCTGAGTAAGACTGCGATCCCCATCTGTTCCGATTCCGATCAGATTAATCGTTCGTTCCATAGTGATATCCCCTCGGTGTCACCATCGCCTCCCCGATCCGTCTGGTCCGGGACGTGCCGATAAACACTGTTGTAAACATATCCGTTGTTGTGTCCTTTAACTGTGCAAGAGTCATCAGATGCTGTTCTTCTCCTTCCCTTGCGATCTGACGCACATAGCCGCATACCGTATCCGGGCTTCGATATTCCAGCATAATATCACATGCACGGCGCAGATAATCCGCACGCTTTCTGCTGGATGGATTGTAAATACAGACGGCAAAGTCTCCTTTTGCCGCATCCCGGAGACGCTCTTCAATCTGCTCCCATGGCGTCAACAGGTCGCTTAACGAAATCACCGCAAAATCGTGAATCAGCGGCGCGCCCAGCCGCGCGGCTCCCGCAGTAGCCGCAGTAATCCCCGGAATCACCGTGATCTTCACCCCGCCAAGCTCCATATGCTCACGCATTTCGTACATGAGTCCTGCCATCCCGTACACCCCTGCGTCACCGCTGCAGATCATAGCCGTCACTTGTCCGGCCTCGGCCTCCCGAAGGGCCATTTCACAGCGCTTTACCTCCCAAGTCATAGGCGTGGTAAGAAAACGCTTTCCGGGAAAATGCTCTTTCACAAGATCCACATAAACCGTGTAGCCTATAATCACATCGCACTCCTTTAATGCCTTCACGGCACGAATCGTCATCTCCTCATAGGCTCCCGGCCCGATCCCAATGACATAGACTTTCTGTTCCATCTTATTTCCCCTCCTTCCCGGATCCATTCCGAAACATCGTATCAAATTCCGGCGCATAAAGCCTCGACCGCTCATACCCGCTGTCTTTTCCTGTGTCCAGCACCCGTCCGACGACGATCAGCGCCGTCCGGGCGACTCCCTTCTCCCTGGCCGTCGCCGCCAGTGTGCCCACGGTGCATCGGTAAACCGCCTCTTCCGGCCAGCTTGCCTTATAGACAATGGCCGCCGGGGTGTCCTCTTTGTAACCACCCACAATCAGTTCCCCGGAAAGTTCCTCCAAAAGCCCGGTGCTTAAAAACAGTACCATCGTCGCCTGGTGGGCGGCAAAGCTTTGGATCGATTCTTTTTCCGGAACCTTTGTTCTGCCCTCCATACGGGTTATAATGACTGACTGGGATACTTCCGGCAAAGTGTACTCCAGATTCAATGCGGCAGCAGCACCGCAAAAAGAACTGACACCCGGACAGACGTCATAAGCGATTCCCATCCGATCCAGCGCATCCATCTGCTCCCGAATTGCTCCATAGATACTCGGGTCTCCGGTATGAAGCCGGACTGTCATCTCTCCCCGGCGTTCTGCATCCCGGATCACCTCCAGCACCTCCTCCAGCGTCATATAGGCACTGTCATAAACCGCGCAATCCGTTCTGCATCCCTTCAAAAGCTCCGGATTTACAAGGGACCCGGCATAAATCACCACGTCTGCTTCTCTTAGAAGACGATCTCCCCGAACCGTAATCAGGTCGCTTGCTCCCGGCCCTGCCCCTACAAAATGTACCATCAGGATCCCTCCTTTATCACAATCAAAGAATAATAACTGGAATGGTCCGGAACATCGTCTGGATTCTCATAGATCCGTTCTCCCTCCATTCCGCAGTTTTCCACCATCGCAAACCACTCCCCACTTTCCCGGAGCATATCCTTGATCACCGGCATCTTTTTTCCTGCCTTCATCAGGATCTTTGTCCCCGGAAGCGTCAGTCCCTCTTCGATTCCGTACGAGGCCGGCAAAATGTGAATCTCCTCCCGGTTCTCAGCAAGTCCCCGGTTCAAAGCCGCTGCCGCCGCACAGAAAGACGGTACCCCCGGAATGATCCTCGCCTCATATCCGTCCCGCAGCACCCGCCTGTGAATATACAAATAGGTGGAGTAAACGCTTGGATCGCCAATCGTCAGAAAGGCGATCTGCTTCCCTTGATTAAGATAGGCTTCCACCTGCTTCGCTCCTTCATCATGGATCTTCTTTAGCGCTTCTTTTTCTTTTCTCATCGGCATCGGAAGTCCAAGCACCGGTTTTTCCCGGATCTTCGGCACTTCTTCCCGCACAATCTGATACGCCTTGCACCGTTTCAGATGGATAGACTCTTCCTCCAAAAGACACGGCCTACGAAAGTCTTCCGCCGATACCGGTACCACAATCAAGTCGCTTGCCTGTATGATTCGCACTGCCTTTAATGTCAAAAGTCCGGATTCCCCCGGTCCAACGCCTGTCCCATATAAGATTCCGCTCATCGCCATCCTCCTTTTTCCTTTGTCTGTATCTCCCCAATCAGTTCTTCCACAGGTCCGGTCTGCCCCAGAAGGCCCCGCTCCCTTGAGAACATCACAAGCCCGGTCTCAATCTGTCCTCTTGTCCTCTGTCCCAGATTCCAGGTAATCCGCTCCATCATCCGCTCCAAAATGGACTCTCTCATTCCGATTCTCTCCAATATGCTAAGCATTTCATCCGTCGTGACACTCTCCCGAAACTCCGGCACGAGGGAAAGCAGGTCTAACGCTCCCTCCGGATCCCTCTTCCCTCTCTCCCAGGCAAGCTCCGCCAGCACGGAGAGAAAAATTTCCACTCTCCCATCCGCAATCCGTGAGTGGGTATTCCAGATCCCAGCCGCAAGCTTGACGAATTTTCCGATATGCCCTACTAAAAGCACCTTCTGAAAGCCCAGTACAACCGCCATATCAAGGGCATCACCCACATAATTGCTACATTTGACCGCATACTCCGGGCGGATGCCAAGTTTTTCTTCCAGGAACTCACTCCCGTAGTTCCCAGGCACGAGACAGAGCACCGTTGCCCCATCCTCTTTTCGCATGTTCATCTCCAGCTCAATCGTTCGTGTCAGCGCCTGTTCGCTCATCGGCTCCACCAGCCCCGTAGTGCCAAGAATCGAGAGCCCGTCCACGATCCCAAGTCTTGGATTCATTGTCTTTTTGGCAGTTTCTCTGCCCTCAGGTATGGAGATTGTCACCGTAAGCGTCCCAAAGAATCCCTGTTCCTCTGCCATCTCCTTCACCGCTTCTGCAATCATCATCCGCGGCGTCCGATTGATCGCGTATTCACCTACAGGCTGTTCCAGCCCCGGCTTTGTCACCCGGCCGACGCCCTCTCCTCCTTTCAGGCGAACCTGCACTTCCCGCAGCTTTGCATGGCTCTTAGTCTCTTTTCGCACTTCAGCGCAGACGAGAATCCCATGGGTAACATCCGGGTCATCTCCGGCGTCTTTACGAACCGCACAAAAAACCACGTCCTTTTCCCGCCTGATCTCTTCCACTTCAAGAAACAGCGTTACTTTCGCCGGTACCGTCAGCTTCACCTCCCGGATCTCCTCGCCGGAAAGCACCATCCAGGCCGCTGCCTTTGCCGCTGCCGCCGCGCATGTTCCTGTGGTGTATCCTTTTCTCAGCTTTTTTTGTCCCTTGATAACTGTATCTTCGCATTTCATCTGACCGACTCACCGGATCCTTCCTTTGCTTCTCTTGCATGACGGACAAACATCTGCCGGATCCCGGGAATTTCTCCGAGCCCCTTGATTACCGGACGTACCTCGTATCCACGGGCAGTCAGAATGGATTTCCAAGAGTCCTCGTCCTCTCCTGCCATATCGTTTCTGGCATGATCTCCTGCTACGACCATAAATGGCATGAGAAGTACACGCTTTGTCTGCTGCTCTTTCAACTTTTTGAGCACCTCATCCATCTCCGGAAATCCTTCCACTGTACCGACGATCACATTTTTATAGCCCTTTGCCCAGAATGTGTAGTCAAGCGCCGGGTAAGCCGCATTGGTATGATGCTCCGTCCCATGCCCCATAAGTACAAGGGATTCCCCGTCGCCCGGTCTGACGTCTTCTATAATCAGTCCCGCCGCTTCCTCATAGTCCTTTGTCGCTTCCAAAAGCGGAGCCCCGATCCGCACCTGCGAGAACCGTTCTTGATATGGCGCAAGCTGACTCCTCATCTTTTCGTATTCCAGCCCGTGAATGATGTGGGTCGGCTGAACCAGCACCTCCCGGACGCCGTCCCGGTACATCTGCTCCATGGCCTCCTCCACCCGGAAAATCACAAGCTTATGGTCCAACTTTAATTTTTCGATGACCATGCCGCTTGTAAACGCCCGGTAGAGCGTCCGGTCCGGAAATGCTTCCGCAAGCTCCCTTTCGATGGCTCCGATTGTTTTTTCCAGTGTATCCAGGTGGCTTGTCCCAAAGCTCACCGTCAAAATCGCTTTTTTCATATTGTCCTCCCGAGCGGATCTGACTCTGACGAATGACATGAAAAACGGATATGAAAAAACAGGCAGCTTTCTTTCTGCCCACTCTTCCATATCCGTCTTTTATTTTTCCCTTTGATGGCTCCATGTTGTCTCGTACTTGTCATAATCCCGTAACCTTTCCGACACATTTAAAAGCAGGTATTCTGACTTAAGGATCTTTGCCTTTCTCCCCCTTCCCATGCATCCGCACAGTGGGCTTACCAGAGAACGCTCCCCTCATACAGCAACGGGTATTGTTCCGGATTCTCACCGGATTCCCTTTTACTCCTTTTCCAAGGTACTTTTAAATGATTGTTTGATTCCAGTCCATAATACCATCGCCCAAACATGCTGTCAACCGCCCGGTCAAGGGGGCGGCCGACAGCAGTGTCTCCGTTTCCAGGACGGGAAAGAGGCAGTATCATCCTATGACGACATAGGCCCTGCTCTCCCCTGCCTTTTCTTTCTCCACGAGGATTTTCTTATCAATGCGGTCTTTCAACTCTGCCACATGAGAGATGATACCTACCAGTTTGTTGCCCTCGCTGATAGACGCAAGAGCCCGGACCGCCTTCTCAAGCGCCTCGTCATCCAGAGTTCCGAACCCCTCGTCCACAAACATCGCTTCCATACGGATGCCTCCGGACATGGCCTGAATCTCATCGGAAAGTCCGAGCGCCAGAGATAAAGATGCCTGGAAAGACTCCCCTCCCGACAGGGTATGGATGCTTCGTTTTGTCCCGTTATAGTGATCAATGACGTCCATCTCAAGCCCGCTCTGACTGCGGCGATTGTCTGCCGTCTGCCTGCGGACAAGCTCATACTGCCCGTCGGTCATAACGAGAAGTCTTCGATTCGCCCGGACAAGAATCCGGTCAAAGTACGCCATCTGCACATACGTCTCCAGCATGACCTTTTCCTTTCCGCCGAGTGTCCCATTGACCGTATCGGAAAGAGAGCCCGCAATCCGGTATTGCCGCTCGGCTTCTTCCTGCTGCCGGATCGCCTCCCTCATGTTCCTATATGCCGTCTGATCCGCACTCAAGGCTGGGATCAGCCGCTCCTTTTTCATCATCAGATTCTGCTTCTGCTGCATGGATGCCTGTCTGTTCCTCGTAAGCTCCTCTTTTTCCAACCGCAGGCTTTCCTCTGACGCCTCCCTTTTCTTCTGCTGCCCCGTCCAGATCCGAATAGACGCTTCGCAGGCGGAAATGGCATTTTCCACACTCTGGCACGCTGCCTTTGCCTCCTCAAGCGCCGTCTCTTTCTCCTGCTTTTCTTTCTCCATCCTGACGATGACTTCTTTTGCTTCCCGGAAGGAGCCATAAGTAAGAGTCGCCTGGATCTCCCGGAGACGCTTTTCTTCCGCCTCAAGCCCTGCTCCAAGGGTAGCCGCCTGACGCTCCAGTCCAAGAATCCTCTGTGCACGCTCCTGAGCCTGGTCTTCCAGCTCTTTTCTTCGCTTCTCCAGTCTCTGCTTCTGCTCCTTTTTCACTTGGAGCTCGTTCTCACGGCGCAACAGTTCCTTTTGCTTTTCTTCTAAGAGACACCCTTCCTCTTTCATCCGATGGTAGGCTTCCCCCAAGGATTCCGGCTCCTCCCCCGGCCAGAGAATCGCTGCCTTTTCTTTCAGACTTGCGGCCGCCGCCTGGGCTCTTCCCTGGATCTCGCCCGCCCTCCGGCTCTTTACCTTCTCTTCTTCCTGCACCATGGCAAGCGCTTTCTCTTTCTCTTTCAACGCCTGTTCATCCGGGATCTCATCCGGCTTTTTTGCTTTCTCCGGGTGGTGCAGGGAACCACATACCGGACATGGCTTTCCTTCCTTTAGCGTCTCCGCCAGGATACCTGCCTGCCCGTCCAGAAAAGCCCGTTGCAAGGCCGTGTACTCCTCCTGCATGGCAAGACTTTTCTCACGGATCTTCCTATACTCTGCCTGGGCGTCTTTCTGCTGCTTTTCTGCTTCCTGATACTGTCTTAAGCTTTGTAAAAACGCACGCAGATTTTCATGCCGGTTTTCTGTCTCCTGCCGCTGCCTTAACAGCGATGCTCTTGCCTCTTCCTGATCCGGAATCGCAAGAATCTCCTCCCGGCACTGTTCCAGTTCCTTTCGTTCCTGCTCCTGTGCCTTTCTGGCCTCTTCCAGATAGGAAAGAAGCTTTTCCTCTTTCTGCTTATCCTGGCTCCACTTTGCCCGCCTGTTCTCCGCTTCCTGATAGCCGGCAAGCTGCATAGATTCTCTGGTGATCCGCTCCTGAAGCTTTTCATTACCCGCACACTGTTCCTTTGCTCTTTCCCGTCTTTCCACACACTTGCCCTGCTCCTGCTTTAATCTTTCGAGCTTCTCCTGCTGCGTTTTTTCCTCCTGCTTAGCGCCAAGCTCCTGCTCCGTCTCCCGCACCCGGTCACTATACTGCTGTACATCCTCTTCTGCCTTTTGGATCTGCGCGTCCAGCCTCTTCGTTTCTTCTTCCAGTGTTCCGATGAGATTGGAAAGCATTTCCAGCCACTCTCCCTTATCCGGGCGTTTCCGGCTTTCTTCCCATGCTGCCCAAAGTTCCTCTTCTCCCTTCGGAACGGTCACGCCGTCTGCATATTGCTGTATACTCTGTTCCAGCGTCTCATACGATTTTCGAAATCCTGCGGCTTTCTCCTTCATCTTTTCCTGAAATACCTGGTATGGAGCCGTATGAAACAGCATCCGGAAAATCCGACTTTTCTCCTCCGTCTGGGAAAAGAGCATCTTCTGAAATTCTCCCTGCGCCAGCATGGCAATCTGGGTGAACTGCTCCCTTTTTAGTCCCAGGATCTCTTCGCATGTTTCCGTCACATTCCGTGATCCTGTGACCACCTTACCATCCGGCAAAATGAGCTCAGCGTCCGCTTTCTGGGTGATCCACCCTTCACCCCGGCGCTTAGGTCTTTGATATTCCGGATTCCGGCGGACCCTGTAACTTAGATTCCCCACGGAGAAGGTAAGTTCCACATAGGTTTCCTCCCCGTCCTTTGCGTACTTACTCTGCATCATGTCCGCCTTCCGGTGGCAGCCGCTTGGCTCCCCGTAAAGCGCAAATGTAATCGCGTCAAAAATCGTCGTCTTCCCCGCGCCGGTGTCCCCGGATATCACATAGAGTCCCTGCTTTCCCAGCCTGGAAAACGGGATCTCCTGCCGGGTGGCATACGGCCCAAACGCGGACAAAATCAGCTTTTCCGGTCTCATCATTCACCCTCCCATACTTCTTCCATGATCTCTTTTGTCAGCTTCTTCTGCTCTTCGGAAAGCTCAGTTCCGTTTACAAGCAGGTAGAAATCTTCCACCACTTCTTCCGGCCGTTTCCTTTCCACCGCCTCAATCTCATCATACCGTGACTCGGTACGGATTCTCGCATTGTCATAACTTAACTTCATCAAGTTCGGATAAATCATTCTCAACTTTCCCAGAGCGTCCATTACGTCCTCCTCATCTGTGAGAATGATATGGAAATAGGAGTTTACATCCTGTGTCTCATAGAATGGACGGCTCGTAAGCTGTAAGTAGGTCCCCTTTAATTCCTTCATATCCCGCAATGGCCGGAGCTCCACCGTGTGGATCTCCACGTCGCCTTTTTCCCGCATCTCTACGATAGTCACGGATTTCCGGTCATGGACCTCAGAGAAGGAATACTTCAGCGGCGTTCCGCAGTAGCGGATCGTCTCTCTCCCTACAGACTGCGGCCTGTGGAGATGCCCCAGCGCCACATAATCAAATCTCTCCAGAACGGAGACATCCACCTGGTCGAGTCCCCCGATGGAAATCTCCTCCGACTCGCACTGGACCGCCCCCGCCACAAACTGATGGGCAACCAGAATGTTGCGGACGTCCGGATCAATCTCCATTCCTTCCAGCACTGCCCGTACCGCATCCGTATAGGTACTGATCTCTTTTTCCGAGTATACCATGCGGACCTCGGCAGGCTTTAAAAACGGCATCAGCCAGATATTTAACTCCCCATATTCATCCTTCCAGCGGATCTTTTTGCAGAGCTCTTCACCCGCCATATACACGCCGCTTTTTTCAAAGAGCGCCGCCCCAAAAGCAAGGCGTTCCCTGGAATCATGGTTTCCGCTTATGAAAAAGACCGGAACATTCCGGTCCGCAAACTGATCCAGCAGGTCGTCCAGAATCCTCACCGCACCGGATGGGGGAACCGGTCTGTCATACACATCGCCCGCAATCAAAACTCCCTGCACTTCTTCTTCCTTCGCGATTCTGAGGATCTCATCCAGGATGTAGGCCTGATCATCCAGCATGGAATACTCATTGACCCGTTTCCCCAGGTGGAGATCCGAAATATGCATCAGTCTCATTTCCTTTGCCCTCCTCTAATACTCAATCCCTTCCCTTGCCGGAATCCCTTGTTCAAATGGATGGCGTACCGCCTTGATCTCGGAAATGTAGTCCGCCATCTCAAGGACACGCCCGTCCGGATCCCGTCCGGTCAAAATGATTTCCGGCCGCTCTCCTTCCTTTCCAAGAAACGAAAGCACCCGCTCATTTGGAATCAGCCCATAGCGGAATGTGGAGGTGAATTCATCCATTACGAGCACGTCAAACTCCCCTGCCTGTTCCTCGATGCTCTCCCAGACCCTTGTGTATGCTCTTTTCAGCTCTTCTTTCTGATCCTTTGTCATCGTCCAGTAAAATCCGGGCACTTTCGGCATCCGAAGCTGACATATGGAGGAAATCTGTTCCAAAACGGCAATTTCTCCGGAGTCATCGTTTTTCAAAAAGCGGACAAACAGGATCTTCTTCCCCCGCCCTGCTGCCCGGATCATCAATCCTAACGCCGCGCTTGTCTTTCCTTTCCCATCCCCGCAGTATACGTGAATCATTCCTCTTTGTCCCATAACCACTTTCCTTTCTCTAACCACAGTCTCTTCTCCCGTTTCCAGAAATATGGAATTCCGAACACAGACTCAATCACAATATCCGAACAGCCGGCAAGATACCGGTCTACCTGACCAGCCACTTTCAAATAATCATTCATCTCTACACTATATGTTCCGTTTCGGAACATTTCATTGCTTACAACAACCAGGTGCTCCGCATGCTCTCTCAAGTGTCCGATGCCCCGGATGATCGTCTCTTTCGTCTCTTTCGGATCCCGCATGGCAAAATTCTCACCACCATACAGCTCGTTGGCAATCAGATTTGACATACATTCCAGAAGAATCAGCCGCTCCTTCTCCTTAAATGTCAGTCTTTCAAGCCCGAATGGTCGTTCTACCGTCTCAAAATACATTCCGGCCCGCTGCCTTTGGTGGCGTTCCATCCGTTTTCTGCTCTCCTCATCACAGACAATCATCGTAGCTATATAGAGCTTTCGTCCGCCGCAAAGCGCCTGGGAAATCTCCTCCGCCATCCTGGATTTTCCACTTCCGCTGCCCCCGGTTACTGTAACGACCATTGACGAACCCTCTCAATGACTTCCTCAAAGCTTTCGCCCTCTTCCTCCGGCCGCTCTACCACCACAAGGGTCGTGCCTGTCTTCACCGCCGCTCTTACTTTCTCCTCAAACCCTCCGGCATTTCCGGATTCTTTCGTAATCAAAAAGTCCGCCTGTACATGATGAAGCAGTGCTGTATTCATCTCCTCGGAATAGGGACCCTGCATGGCAATGAGATGATCTCCCTCAAATCCAAGCTTCACGCTCTCCTCCACAGCTTCCTTAGTCGACAGGACTCTCGCGTAACAACGGTCTTGATAGTCCCGGATCTTTGTGTACGTTGAAAGCTCCTTGCTTCCCGTTGTAATCAGGATCTTGCCCTCCGTCTTATCAAGGAACCGTACTCCCTCCTCCACGGAAGAAACGTAGCAGATTCCCTCATCTTTCTCCGATGGATTTCGTAAAAGCCTCAGATAAGAGATTCCTGCTTCCCGGCAGGCTGTCCGGATATTTTTTGTCACTTCCCGGGCAAACGGGTGGGTCGCGTCCACTACGAGATCAATCGCCTGCTTCTCCATATAGCGCTTCATCTCAACCTCTTTCATCCGGCCCGCAATAATATTAAGGTTCCCTGCCTGCACTTCCCCGTGCTTTGTACTCACGGTCCGCTCTTTTTCCGGCTCCTTTAACAGGCACTCTTTTCCATACTCTGTCGCCACACTGACAAACACCTCCACCTGGAAATGCTTGATCTTTTCCATCAATTCTCTGCCCTCGGTCGTTCCCGCAAAGATTAAAATATGTTTCATCAGTCTTCCCCCTTTCCGCTGCCGTCCCGGCCGCCGCCTTTTTTCCCCGGTCTTACATCCCATGTAAGCCGCGCTTCCATCTGCACGACCGCCAGTGTCATATCCTCAAAAGTTTCTTTTCTATGGATCAGGCTGCCGCCACCCCCTGCAAGAAGGGCCGCCCTCTCGCAGACGTTATCCGTGCCTGTTGTTTTCTTTACAAAATCAGAAGCAGATACCTCTTCTTCTACCATATTCAGTTCTTCGGCCGTGTAAGTCAGAAACGTAAGTCCATGTTTCTTTACAAAGGCAAGGATTCCTTCCTCATCTGCCTTTCTGTCAATACTTGCAAGTGCAAAGATCTGTGAAATCCGCCATCCGTAAATTCTAAAAACCTGACAGATAACCTCCTCGATTTTTTCCTTTCCGACTCCTCTTCTGCATCCGATCCCGACACTGCAGATCCTTGGATACAGATATAAGATATGGTCTCTCTTTTCTTCCGGCTCCCTTATCAGAACCGCAATACCAGGACTCTTCTGTCCGGTTCCCTCTAAAAGCTGCTGATAGCTTGTCTTGATGTCCAGTTCCTCCGGCGCTTCCCCGTCCACCGGAAGATCCGAATAAAAGCCTACAGTCTCTCCCTGTAAGATCCGGGCGGAAATCTCTTTTGCAAGTACTCTGCCGGTAAGCTTGATCCTGTTTGCCCTGGCAAAGAGATCTACCGCAAACTTTCCTTTCCGGTCTGTCGCCGTCGTCACAACAAGCCTTGCGCCGCTGCATTTGGCAATCCTGCCGCCAAGCTCCATGCCCCCTCCCAGATGGCCGGAAAGCAACGGGATCAAAAAACATCCGTCCTCATCCATCACAAGAACCGGCGAGTCGGTAAGCTTATCCTTTACAAATGGGGCGATGCTACGTACCGCAATGCCTGCGGCTCCGATAAAGAGATAGGCGTCTTTTCCCCATCCATCCCGAACCCAGTCTCGGATTTTTTCAACTTTCAGGAGGGCTTCTCCTCCCGGCGCCGTCCCCGCACGGTATCCGGCCCAAGGAAGGCCCTCACCTGCAATGAGGGATTTCAGTCTCTCATTTTCGGCGTGTCCTGCCTTAGTGAAACTGATCACCCGGACAATTCCTCCTTTATTTTCCCATACTGATCTCAAATCCGCTCACCCCAAAGTCTTCCGCCAGAGCTTCCATGCCTTCTCCGATTTCCTCCCTCGTGTATCGGTGCTCCTCCAGAAAATCTTCATCCAGATGTGCAAGATACAGATAAAAGCAAAGCGCTATCTCAAACATGTTCAAATCTCCGGTATCCAGTTCATCCAGAAGGATGTTTTCCGCCTCGTTGATCTCTCCGTTATCCACAAGAGCCAGCAGTTTCCTGTAAAGTGCGTCCGCCCGGTTGTCCATGGCCTCGTATTCCGGAAGCTCATAGTGTGCCTCATCCTTTCCAAGAATCAGCCTTGCCAGAAACCGCCCCTGATCCTCCAGTCTTCTCAGTACAAAATCCTGTTTCAATCCCATAATCTTCGACTCCTCTTCTTCCATCCTTGCTCCACGAACCGTGACTAGTGCATCATACGGCCGATCGTTCCGGCCGCAGCGGCCGCAATGACAAGCAGGCATCCAAGAACAAAGCAGCCCGCTGATACTCCGATCAGAATATAAAGATGCTTCTTCCGGCGGCCTCCAAAGAGTTTTCCTTCGTATCCTTTTCTTCCCATATGAATCAGATAATTTCCCGCATACAACAGTAGAAGGGCAACTCCGGTCCCGGCAACATAAATTCCAAGCGCCGCCAGAGAATACACCTGACCGCCCGCAGACGTCTGTGTATAGGTCGCTGCCTCATCTGTACTGTACACCCACTCAGTTACCCACTGTAAGCCAAAGAGCAGCACCAGCGGCAACAGATTGTTGACCGCATGGAAAAGCATATTGTAAACCATATTTCCGGTCTCCGCCAACAGATATGCCATCGCCATCCCAAGAATCGCTGTCGGCAGAAAACGCCAAATACTCCCGTGAAATGCCCCGAAGATACATCCCGTCAGCACAATGACAATCCACTTGTTTCCGATCGGCCAGAAGCTGTTAAATACCACGCCCCGGAAGACCGCCTCCTCACAGATGGCCGGCGTTACCGATACGATCAGAATCGAGACGAGAGCCGGAACGCTGAAAAACGCGTAGGACAGCCCCTCGCTCGTCCCCAGAACCTGCTGTGGGAAAAAGTATGTCATCACCATCGTCAGAATCATGGCAATCCCCATCGTTCCCATCCAGAACAAGAACGTGCCAAACAGTCCGGGAAATGTCGGCTTGTGGACCGGGAATACATATTTCAGATTTCCACGAAATAATACGGTACATCCCACCGCGATGCCGAGCATCAAAAGCTCACTGAAGAATGTCCCGTAAAGCCCCATCCTGCTGCTAAGAGCCGGCCCGACCGCAAAGACGCAGACCGCGGTCAGAAGCAGTACAATCACACCATGGTACGGTTTTAATGGTTTTGTTTGTCTGTTCATCGTTACCCCTTCTTTCCAAATTTCAAAACGGGGGAGGATACTCCCCCGTCCTTATCCCATGCAAACTCCCTCCTGCGCTTTTCTTTATCTGCCGCAGATCTCACAGCCCAGACTGCATCCGGTCGGTGTTCCGGCACATCCGCCCATGGCTGTCTCCCTCAATTCAAACGGAAGGCTCTTTCCTACATGGTACATCGACTCTGCCATCTCGTCAAATGGAATCACGCTCTTCACACCACTTAGCGCAAGCTCCGCACAGGTCAGTGCATTCGCCACACCGATAGCATTCCTGCTCTGACATGGTGCTTCTACCAGTCCGGCAATCGGATCGCACACCATGCCAAGAAGATTTGCCATGGCGATAGACGCCGCGTCCAAACACATCTGTGGAGTGCCTCCCATCATTTCCACGACCGCACTCGCCGCCATCGCGGACGCCGCTCCTACCTCTGCCTGACAGCCTGCCTCCGCGCCGGAGACGGAAGCATTTCTCATCAGAATATATCCGACTGCCGAAGCATTCAGCACGCCTTTCAAGAGCATCTCATCATCCACCTGCTTCGTGTCCCTTATGGAAAGCAAGACCCCCGGAAGGACTCCTGCTGATCCCGCTGTCGGTGCCGCCACAATCAGTCCCATGGACGCATTGACTTCCAGTACTGCCATGCTGTAGGAAATCGCTCTCGAGAGTGGAGTCCCACAGACAGAGGAGGCCGTACCCTCATGGTCTGCCACCAGCTTTGCCTCTCCTCCTATCAGCCCTCCCATGGACTTTTTCGGTTGCCGGATCGGCTCCTCGACTGCCTCTTTCATAATACGCAGCACTTCATAAAGCTTCTCCCTGATCTCTTTTTCCGGCATCTTGCCGCAGGTGATCTCTCTTTGTTTCATCACTTCCGATATCGGAAGCTTTTCTTTTTCACACACTTCCAGAAGTGTCTGTCCTGAAATAAAATCCATATTTGCCCCTCCTACATCTGTACAAGCATCAGATCCTGTACATGTTCATTCTTCTGAATTTCCGCCAGAATTTCTTCCGGTATCTGCTCGTCCGACTCCACCACTGTAAAGGCAGTGGCGCCCTTATCCTCACGGAATAGCCGCATAAACGCAATATTGACTTCCTCTTTGCTCAGACACTGGGTAATATGCGCCACCACACCCGGCTTGTCAATCTGTCTGACGATCAATGTGCTGTATTCACCTGTGAACTCCACATCGATTCCGTTGATCCGGACAATCTTGATCTTGCCGCCCCCGATGGACTCACCTCTGACAGACAGACGATACCCATTCACTCCCGTAATGTCCATATCCGCCGTATTCGGATGATCTGTCTTCGTTTCTTCATCGATGACAAATTCATACTCTACTCCCATCTTTTCGGCCCATTCAAAGGCATCTCGGATCCTGGCGTCATCCGTATGAAAGCCAAGGATCCCCCCCAGAAGCGCCCGGTCGGTCCCATGTCCATGGTAAGTCTTGGAAAACGATCCGTACAGTGTAAAGACAACCTTCCTTACCGGCTCCGGACACATCTTACATGCCAGAAGCGCCATGGAACATGCTCCCGCCGTATGTGAACTGGACGGCCCGATCATATTCGGACCGATAACATCAAAAATACTCAAAAATTTCATACCTTCATCCTCCGGTTCCTTTCTTTGCTTTTCTTAATATAACATATTTCTATCATCCCCAAAAGGGATTTCACAAAATATTCAACGGTCTGGTATTTCTTCATAATTTCTTAACTTTCCATGAAAAATCTTCAAAATATCCTAAGAGCGGCTTTCACTGTTTTTCCGTTTTATGCTTTACAATAGAATCAGAAACAGGAAAGGAAAGAGGGGCGAAAAAGTTATGTTACATAAATATATACTGGCGAAACATTTTTATACGGCAGAAAAGACGGAGTTGATTGAACAGAGTATGAACCATTATTCATTCTCTTCCTACATCCTGTTTTTCTTTACATTTTCTTTTGCAGGGTGGCTGTGGGAAGTCTTTCTGCATGTATATTTAGATCATGCTCTTGTAAACCGCGGCGTCCTCTACGGCCCGTGGCTTCCCATCTACGGGTTCGGCGGCGTGTTGATTCTCTTTTTGCTCCGTCGTTTTGCCAAAAAGCCGCATCATGTTTTTCTGATGACAATGCTGATTGCCGGAACGATAGAATTTGTGACCGGAACAATCCTTTGGGAAGTCTATCAGATGCGCTGGTGGGACTATCGGGATTCCCTGATTCATCTAAAAGGGTTTGTCTGTCTGAAGGGTCTCCTCCTCTTTGGCACGGGTGGGCTTCTGATCCTTTATCTGGCTGCTCCGAAATTAAACCGCTGGTACCAGAAACTTCCAGGAGGATTTAAGACTGTGCTCTGTGTCAGTCTGGTCTGCTTCTTTCTGACAGATGTGATCCTTTCTCTCATCCATCCAAACACCGGATTCGGAGTGACGATTCCAAGGCTATCATAAGACGATCCATACAAAAACGTAACCGCTTCATCCTGCAGTTTCTTTGCTGAAGACGAAGCGGTTCTTTTTATTTATGATTCTTAGCGGGCACAGTCGGCCTCGATTTTCTCAAAATCTCCATTGTTAATGAAGTACGCACGGTACCACATCAGGAATGTATAGACAACCCAGATCTGAATCGAATGAGTCACCTTTCCTTCTTTGTGCTCTTCCAAAAGGGCGAGAATCTTCTTCTGGTTGAAAAACTTGGCGGCGGTCTCGCCTTCAAACTCTTTCTTGATCATCTGATAGTACTGATCTTCCCTCATCCAGTTCGGAAGCGGACTTGGAAACATGAGCTTCTTACGCTCGGCGCTCTTCTTGCTGAACTTCCGGTCTGCCAAAGCTCGAAACGCAAGCTTGGTGTTGGCATCGTTTACCTTACACTTGGCCGGAATCGTGCGGGCTGTCTGAAACACCTCGATATCCATGAACGGAACACGAAGTTCCAGGGAATTCGCCATGGACATCTTGTCTGCTTTCAGAAGAATCTCCTGTCGCAGCCACATATTGAAATCCAGGTACTGCATCTTGGACACGTCATCCAGATCCGGAACCTTGTCATAAAACTCTTTCGCGATATCCAGAGGATTTCTGCTCTTATATTTCTTCTTGAGGAAGGAATCTCTCTCCTCGTACTTGAAGACATTGCTGTTTCCGATGTAACGCTCCTCCACGTCCTTACTGCCACGGATCAGGAAGCCTTTCCCTTTGAATTTTGGAAGTGGGGACACGGCTTTTGCCACCGCTTTTCTAAACCACTTCGGAAGCTTTTGATAATTGCCAAGAGAAATATTCTCGTGGTAAATGTTGTACCCGCCGAACATCTCATCAGCGCCTTCCCCGGATAGGGCAACTTTGAAGTCCTCGGCACAGCGGTTCGCGATATAGTACAGAAGATTCGCGCTTGGGTTCGCCAGCGGTTCGTCCATGTAGTACTGAATCTTCTCCGCGTCATGGAAATACTCGTCGGCAGACACTTTCCGCCCAATATTGCGGATGCCAAGCTCGTCCGCAAGCTCTTTGGCGTGCGGCGCCTCGCTGTACTTCTGCTCCACAAAGTCAATCGTAAAAGTCGTCAGATCTACCTTGTCTTTCAGCTCATATGCCACATAGCTGGAATCCACGCCGCTTGAAAGGAAAGAGCAGACTGGTACGTCGGCGATGATGTGTTTGTCTACAGAATCCTCCAGCACACCGTCCAGCTTGTCCGCCACACTCTCGATGGTTTGATTCTCATTGATATCAAAGGTCGGCTCCCAGTAGGTGCTTACTGTCAGCCTTCCCTCCTCGTATGTGAAGTAATGTCCCGGCAGAAGCTTGTACACATTCCGGAAAAACGTCTCCGCTCCCGGAATACATCCGAATGTCATAAAGTCCGGCAGCTTCTCCTCAAAAAGCTCCTTCTGGAAATCCGGGTGAGCCAGAAACGACTTGATCTCCGATCCAAAGAGGAACGTTCCGTCCTTGTGATAATAGTAAAACGGCTTGATTCCGAAATGGTCTCTGGCTCCGAAAAGCGTCTTCTTCGTCCGGTCAAAGATGACAAAAGCGAACATCCCTCTCAGGCGTCCGAGCAGCCCTTCCTTTCCCCACTCCTCATAACCGTGGAGCAGGATCTCAGAATCAGTATGCGTTGTAAATACATGTCCTGCCTCGACCAGCTCTTTCCGAATGTCCTGAAAATTGTAAAGCTCGCCGTTAAAAATCAGCACCAGATTCTTGTCCTCATTGAACATCGGCTGAGATCCGCCTTCCAGATCGATAATGCTCAGACGTACAAACCCCAGTCCGACCTTTCCTTCTACGAAAGCATCTTGTGAGTCCGGTCCTCTGTGCCGAATCTTATCCGTCATTTTCCGTATTACGGAAGTGTCGTACTCTCTCTCTCCCGCATAACCTGCAAATCCGCACATACATTTTCTCCTTTATATGAATTGTTTCCTAACTTGATAACAACATGCTAACTTCATTATTTTAGCGAATTTTCCCCGGGATTGCAAGTGATTTGTGCCATCACCTGTCCGATCGGCTCCCGTATCACAAGATCTGCCTGCACGCTGCGTCCGGTTTCCGCCTTGTTGATGAGTACCAGATACTTTCCACGGAAATAGTCGATGAACCCTGCGGCCGGGTAAACGACAAGTGAGGTGCCGCCGATGATCAGCATATCCGCTCCGGCGATCGCCTCCACAGAATTCTGGATGATCCGTGTGTCAAGTCCTTCTTCATAGAGCACGACGTCCGGTTTGATCACCCCGCCGCAGCCGCAACTCGGAATCCCCTCGCTGTCCCGGATATACTCTGCGTCATAAAATTTCCCGCACCTCATACAGTAGTTCCGGCGGATACTGCCATGGAGCTCGTACACGGTCTTACTGCCCGCCTTCTGGTGCAGGCCGTCAATATTCTGGGTGACAACTGCTGTAAGCTTTCCCGCCGCCTCAAGCTTGGCAAGCTTTCGATGTGCCGGATTGGGCTCGGCATCCAGACAAAGCATCCGCTCTTTATAAAACCGGTAAAATTCCTCCGGATGTCTCAGAAAAAAGGTGTGGCTGATGATCGTTTCCGGCGGAACATCATATTTCAGATGATATAAACCGTCCTCACTGCGGAAATCCGGGATATTGCTCTCCGTAGAAACCCCGGCCCCTCCAAAGAATACGATATTGCTGCTTTTGTCGATCATCTCCTGAAGCTTTCTGATCTCTTCCATCTCATTTTCTCCTTCCCGTCCGTTTCTTTCCCTTTAGTATAGCACAGTTTCATCATGCTGATAAGATTTCTCCATTTTTGTGAAATCTCTTGTTCCCCCTCCTGTCATCCTGTATACTTGTTCCTATCTGAACATAGAAAGGACTGGTATGTATGAATGAGAGTGTATCTAAAAAAGCTTGGAACATTCTTACTATTTTGGCCGGCAACGCCATCTATGCCTTTGGAGTTGCCGTCTTTATTCTTCCAAACGATCTGATCACCGGGGGAACGACAGGTCTTGGAATCGCGTTTGAACATTATTTTGATATTCCGATTTCCGCTTTTGTCTTTTGCTTCAATGCCGTCATGTTCCTTCTTGGGGCCGTCGTTCTGGGAAAGATGTTCGCTCTGACCACGCTCATCAGCAGTTTCTTCTACCCGATCATCCTCGGTGTATTTGAAAATATCCCGCAGCTTGGCCAGATTACAAACGACCGGATGCTCTCCACAATCTCCGGCGGACTGATGATAGGATTTGCCATCGGCATCGTCATCCGGGCCGGCGCCTCTACCGGAGGTATGGATATTCCTCCACTGGTCCTGAACAAGAAATTCGGTCTTCCAGTGTCCGTGATGCTCTATGTATTTGACTTTACGATCCTGATACTCCAGATGCTCTTCTCCGACAAGGAGCAGATCATCTACGGTATTCTGCTCGTCCTGATCTACACCGTTGTCCTTGACAAGGTACTTCTGACCGGACACGCCCAGACCCAGGTCAAAATCGTCAGCAAAAAGCATAAAGAGATCAACCAAATGATCGTCCAGAAGCTCGACCGTGGCTCCACCTTGCTTTACGGAGAGACCGGATATCTCCATGTGGATCAGCCTGTGATTATGACCGTCATCTCCAACCGGGAACTTTCCAAACTGAACCAGGAAGTAAATAAGATCGATCCGGAGGTCTTTATGATTATTTCCCGTGTCAATGAAGTCAAAGGCCATGGATTTTCCAGTAATAAAATCTACCGAAACAGAAAGGCTTCTGCCTGATGTTTCGCAAACAGCCGCAAAACAGCTCTAAAAAGCTGCCTGCGGCTGTTTTTTGTTTCAAAATGAAACTGTATCAATCTTCTTCCCTGTAAGATTTAAAAAAGGCAGAAAGGCTGTCCAGTGTTTTTACGAGTACCGGAATTTCTTCTTCCTGAAGGGCAGAAACGACCGCATCCGTCATTTTCCGGTGGAAATCCGCATGGTGTTGGTATGCCCTCTCCCCTTTTTTTGTCAGACGAATATTGACAACCCGCCTGTCCTCGGCGCTCCGTTCCCGAACCACATATTTTTTGTTGACAAGACTGTTCATAGATGTCGTAAGAGATCCGACTGTAATTTTCAGTTTCTTTGCGATGGCCGTCATATTGTTGCCTTTTCCAAGTCCCACCGCCTCGATAATATGCATGTCATTGTTCGTAATATCTTTGTACTCATCTGTGATGACTGCCTTTTCTTCCAGTTCCCAGATCTCATTGAACAAATGAACCAGGATTTCATTGATTGCCCTGTATGCGTCCACGCTTTTTCTGCTCCTTTACCTGTCTATCTTTCGTCCTGTCTCTTTTCTTCTCCCATCAGTGATTGGATCACGTCTCCTACCGTCGTAATTTCCTGCTGTCTGTACGCCCCTTCTCCGCAGAAAAGAAGCGCTTCCTCCACCTCGCCTTTTGCCGCTGCCACGAGCCGCTCCGTAATACAATACGGAATCTTCGCCGGCTCACACTTATGGAGACATCCCAGACATTTCTTCGGGGTGAATTTCTCCCCGTCCATAACCCGTTTCATAAACGGGTTTAAAATCGCTCTCCCCGGCATCCCCACCGGACTTTTTACGATAGCGATCTCCTCTTTTGCCGCTTTGATGTATGCTTCCTTATAGCGGATATCCGCGTCGCACTCCTCGGTCGTCACAAACCTGCTTGCCACCTGGATCCCGTCTACACCGAGAGCCATGGCAGTTTCCACTTTCTCCCTCGTGTCGATGCCTCCGGCCAGGACAACCGGAATCTTTTTCCCATATTGTTCCCCGTAACCCTGTACCGTTTTTAAGATTGCCTGTACTTCCGACCGATATGTCTCTTCATCAAAGATCTCAAGCTGCTCTTTGGTAAAGCCGAGATGTCCGCCCGCTTTGGGGCCTTCGATCACAAGAAGATCCGGTATCCTTTTGTACTTTCTGTCCCAGTATTTTAGGATGACTTTCGCCGATTTGTCCGTGGAGACAATCGGAGCGATCTTCACACCCGTTTCCTCTGTCAGACGTGGCAGTTCCGTCGGGAGTCCCGCCCCGCAGATAATGAGGTCACACCCCAGGGACGCCGCATGGCGGACATATTCTTCGTAGTGGTTTAACGCTACCATAATATTGAAGCCGATGACGCCGTCCGGAGAGGTCTTCCTTGCCTTCTTATATTCGCTCTCCATTGCCCGCAAGTTGGCACGGAAGGGATCTTCCTCAAAATCCGGCTCCCTAAATCCGATCTGCGCATTGGAAATGATCCCTGCCGCTCCTTCTTTTGCAACTGCGCCGGCCAGCCTTCCCAAACTGATCCCGACGCCCATACCTCCCTGAATCAGAGGAATTCTGATTTGTTTCTCGCCTAACTGAATCGGCGGCCATTTTGTATTCACTTTCTGTTCCTTTCTTACATCCGACGGAATCTCTGATATCTTTTTTCTACCAGAGCGCTTGTATCCATCTCCATGTACTCGCATATAAATTTCTTCAGATTCTTATCCAGTCTGTCTGTCACTTCATGCAGGTTTGCCGTTGTAAAATCTTCCGGTTCTGCAATGACCTGTTCTACAATCTCCATACTCTTTAAGTGGTTCGCCGTCAGCTTCATCACTCCGGCCGCCTCCTTAGCTCGTTTGCTGTCCTTCCAGAGGATGGAAGCAAAGCCTTCCGGCGACAAAATGGAATAAATGGAATTCTCAAGCATCCAGACTTCGTCGGCTGTCGCCATAGCAAGTGCTCCGCCGCTCCCGCCTTCTCCAATGACAATGGATATTACCGGAGTCTTCAAGCCGGACATCTCATAGATATTTCTCGCGATGGCCTCCCCCTGCCCCCGTTCTTCTGCTTCCAGACCGCAGAACGCCCCCGGCGTATCTACAAAGCAGATCACCGGACGGTGGAATTTCTCCGCCTGCTTCATAAGCCGGAGTGCTTTCCGGTATCCGTCCGGAGACGGCATCCCAAAGTTATGTAAAATATTGTCCTTGGTGGACGTTCCTTTTTCCTGAGCGATGACCGTTACCGGAATTCCATGGAATTTCGCGATCCCGCCCACGATGGCTTTATCGTCTTTAAAATAACGGTCTCCATGAAACTCGATGAAATCCGTAAACATCGTGCGGATATAATCACTCCCCACAGGACGCTCTTTCTTTCTGGAAATCTGAACTCTCTCCCAGGAAGTCAGTCCCTTATACGGGGCACGCTTTTCCTCCTCTGTTTCCCGGCAGACTTCCTGCTTCCAGCTTTCCACTCCCGTACCTGTCTGATGCATACTGAGGATAGAAGAAAGAACGTCTTTCATCTCTTCCCTCTCCACAATCCGGTCGATGAATCCATGCTCCAACAGGAACTCGGATTTCTGGAATCCTTCCGGAAGCTTCTGTCCGATGGTCTGCTCGATGACTCGTGGCCCCGCAAATCCGATTAACGCTTTTGGTTCCGCAAGGGTAATATCGCCAAGCATTCCAAAACTTGCCGTCACACCGCCTGTGGTCGGATTCGTCAATACAGAAATATATAAAAGTCCTGCGTCGCTGTGTTTCTTTAACGCTGCTGACGTCTTTGCCATCTGCATCAGAGAGACAATCCCTTCCTGCATTCTTGCTCCCCCGGAGCAGGCAAAGAGAATCACAGGAAGCCGCTCTTTTGTGGCACGCTCCACAGCCCGGGCGATCTTCTCCCCGACTGCCCAGCCCATGCTCGCCATCATAAACCTGCCGTCACACACGCCGATCACAACGTCCTGTCCATCGATCCTTGCTTTCCCTGTCACAACCGCTTCCTTCAGATTGGTCTTTTCCTGAAGTGACTGGATCTTCTCCTCGTAGCCCGGAAAACTGAGCGGATTCCCTGCAATCAGGTCAGCATCCCACTCTTCAAAGCTCCCCTCGTCTGCGATCATCTCCACCCTTCTTCTGGCATGAACCCGGAAATAGTTGTGGCATTTCGGACAGATATAATCGTTGTTCTGAACGTCCTCCGTCACAATGGCTGCCTTGCAGGCATTACACTTTTTCAGCAGTCCTTCTGGAACTTCCGGTTTGCCCTTTTTCTCTGACGTATGGATCGTAATATAATTTTTTCGATCTGTCTTTTTGAACATATTGGATAATTTCATGTTTTTTCACCCCTACAAACGCTCGATAAACTCGATATCGACATTTCCGCTCTGATAATCCGGATGATTAATCAGCTCATACAGATAATCGATGTTCGTGTCGATCCCTTCAATGATGACCTCCCCCAAAGCACTCTTCATCTTATTGATGGCTTCCCGTCTCGTCTTCGCATGGACAATCAGCTTCGCCAACATGGAATCATAATACGGCGGTACTGTATATCCACTGTAAATCGCAGAGTCAATCCGCACTCCTTTTCCACCCGGAAGGTAGATGTCCGTGATCTTCCCTGGTGACGGGCGGAAGTTCTTTGCCGGGTTCTCCGCATTAATCCTGCACTCGATCGCATGTCCGGTCAGCTTTACCTCATCTTGGTGGATTTTTATTTTCTCGCCGGACGCAATGCGGATTTGCTCCTTAATCAAGTCGATTCCCGTCACCCACTCGGTTACAGGATGTTCCACCTGGATTCTTGTATTCATCTCCATAAAATAGAAATTCCCGTTCTTTTCAAGCAAAAACTCGATCGTTCCCGCATTTTCATAATGTGCGGCTTTGGCTGCCTTGACGGCCGCCTCCCCCATCTTGTTTCTCAGTTCATCACCAAGGGCTGCCGACGGGGACTCCTCGATCATCTTCTGATGGTTTCTCTGAATGGAACAGTCTCTCTCCCCCAGGTGGATGACATTTCCATAACGATCCGCCAGAATCTGGAATTCAATGTGTCTCGGGTGCTCTACAAAGTGCTCGATATACATCATATCGTCCCCAAAAGCTGCTTTGGCCTCCTTCTGAGCTGTCGAAAACTCCTGAGCAAACTCCTCCCTGGTCTTCGCCACACGCATTCCTTTTCCGCCGCCGCCAAGAGCTGCCTTTACAATGACAGGATATCCGATCCGGTCCGCTTCTTTTACTCCCGTCTCTTCATCAAATACCGGCTCCGTACTTCCCGGAATGACCGGAACCCCGGCAGATATCATTGTATTTCTCGCCTCGGACTTATTACCAAGCTTTTCGATCACTTCTGCCCCAGGCCCGATGAATGTAATGTTGCACTTCTCACAAAGCTCTGCAAATCTGCTGTTCTCGGAGAGAAATCCAAATCCCGGATGAATGGCGTCTGCCCCGGTAATCATCGTCGCGCTCAAAATTTTATCCATGCTCAGATAGCTCTCTGCCGATGGTGCGGGACCAATACAGACTGCCTCATCCGCAAGTTGTGTGTGCAGTGCTTCTTTGTCCGCTTCTGAATATACCGCAACCGTTTCGATGCCCATCTCCCGGCACGCACGGATAATCCGTACAGCGATCTCGCCCCTGTTTGCAATCAAAACCTTTTTCATCATATCTGCCTCCGACCTCATTTTTGTCTTTTTCGTGCCTATCCGACCATGAAAGTGAGTTCCGCACTTACAACCACTTTTCCGTCTACGCTCGCAATCGCTTCACCGACTCCCAGCGGTCCTTTCTGTTTGATAATCTTTGTCTCCAGTTTCACTTTATCTCCCGGAACAATTTTTCCTTTAAACTTGCACTTGTTAATGCCGCCAAAATACGCGATCCTGCCTTTATTCTCTTCTTTGCTTAAAATCGCTACCGCACCGACCTGAGCCAGTGCCTCGATCGTCAGAACCCCCGGCATCACCGGCTCCTGTGGGAAGTGACCGCGAAAAAAGTCCTCCCGGAAAGTTACACATTTATATCCTGTCGCATACTCACCCGGTTCATAATCCTCGATATAGTCTACCAACAAAAACGGGTGACGGTGCGGTAAAATTTCCTCTATCTCTTTGATTCCCAGATGTTTCATATTGTTTCTCCTCTATTATCTGATGCGGAATAACGGCTGACCGTACTCTACGCCCTGGGCATTTTCCACCAAAATCTCCTCAACGATTCCGTCGTATTCGCTTTCAATCTCATTCATCAGCTTCATTGCCTCCACAATGGCAAGAACCTGGCCTTTCTTTACAGCATCTCCGACCTGTACATACGGAGCCGCGTCCTCGGACGGAGCCGCATAGAACGTACCTACAAGAGGGGATGCCACAATCTTTCCCTCCGGTGCTTTCTCCTCTTCTGTATCCGGAGCTTCCACTGCCGCGGAAGCCGCCGGAACTGCTGCCATCATCTGTGGGTCAGCAGTTACGACTTTCACACTACTTTCTTTTCCCATCTTGACGCAAAGTGTTTCTGTCTCATATTTGAATTCTGTAAGCTTCGAATCCGAAACTGTTTGAATCAGTGTTAAAAGCTGTTCCAGTTCCATTTTTACATTCTCCTATTCTTCGTATTTTTTAATCAAAAGGGTTGCGTTGTGTCCGCCGAATCCCAGAGAATTGCTCATAGCATACTGTACTTCTTTCTTCACCGGAGCACCGACTGCATAGTTCAGATCACATTCCTCGTCAACATGTTCTGTTCCCATCGTCTGGTGAATGAATCCTTCCTCCACAGATTTTACAATCGTCACAAACTCTACTCCGCCTGCCGCTCCAAGAAGATGCCCGATCATGGACTTGGTGGAATTGACAACAACGTCTTTTGCAGCCTTTCCGAGAGCGGACTTGATAGCGATTGTCTCAAAAAGGTCGTTGTGGTGGGTACTCGTTCCATGTGCGTTGATGTAGGTAATCTCTTCCGGTTTTGCTCCTGCCTCATTCATGGCGTCTGTCATCGCACGAGCCGCTCCGCTTCCATCCTCAATTGGAGAGGTAATGTGGTATGCGTCTCCGGTTGCTCCGTATCCTACAACCTCCGCATAGATCTTTGCTCCTCTTGCTTTCGCATGTTCCAGTTCCTCCAGTACCACGATTCCGGCTCCCTCTCCCAGGACAAATCCATTTCTGTCTTTGTCAAATGGAATAGATGCTTTCATCGGATCAGTGGACGTCGTAAGAGCTGTCAGCGCCGTGAATCCTGCTACTCCGGTCGGGCAGATCGCACTCTCCGTACCGCCCGCGAACATCACTTCCGCATCCCCGTACTGGATCGCGCGGAACGCGTCTCCAATACAGTGGGTGCCGGAAGCGCACGCTGTCACGACATTGGTACATTTTCCTCTTGCTCCAAGCTGAATCGAAACATTTCCGGCCGCCATATTGGAGATCATCAGCGGTACCATCAACGGATGAACCCGGTTCGGCCCTTTCTCCACGATCTTCGTGTATTCCCTTTCCACCGTCTGCAGACTTCCGATTCCGGAGCCTACGATAACGCCTACACGAAACGGATCTTCCTGTTCCATGTCGATTCCCGCATCCTTGCTTGCCTCCATAGCCGCCGCGACCGCATATTGGGAAAATGGTTCCATTCTCTTGGCTGCCTTGAAATCCATATAGTTCTTTGGCTCAAAATCTTTGACCTCAGCCGCAATCTTTACTTTATAGTCAGAAGTATCAAATTTGGTGATTTCACCGATCCCTACCTTGCCCGTTTTGATTCCTTCCCAGAATTCCGGTACGCTGTTTCCAATCGGAGTAATAGCTCCCAATCCTGTTACAACTACTCTTCTTTTCATATTTCGTCTCCTTCTTCGCTTTTTACATTCCGCCGTCTACACAGATGACCTGTCCGGTGATATACCGCGCGTCATCCGATGCCAGGAAGGCTGCTGTCTTGGCAATGTCTTCCGGCTGTCCGAATGTACCGAACGGAATCTGCGCTTTCGCTGCTTCTTTTACTTTCTCCGACAATACTTCCGTCATTTCTGTCTCAATAAATCCCGGCGCGATGGCATTGACCGTGATATGACGGGAAGCAAGCTCTTTTGCACATGCCTTTGTAAGCCCGATAATGCCTGCCTTGGATGCCGCATAGTTCGCCTGTCCCGCATTTCCATACACCCCTACGACAGAGGAAAGACTGATGATCCGTCCGCTTCTTTGCTTTAACATCTGTCGGGAAGCAAACCGGATACAGTTGAACGCTCCTTTCAGGTTCGTGTCTACAACAGCATCAAAGTCTTCTTCGCTCATCTTCATCAAAAGTCCGTCCCTTGTGATTCCCGCGTTATTTACCAGGATATCCACCCGTCCGTGGGCGGAAATGATTTCCTGGAACATGTCCTCACAGGACTTAAAATCAGCGACATTACACTGTCTGATCTCAGCCTGATTTCCTTCTGCTTCGATCTGTGCTTTTACTTCCTCCGCTTTTTCCCTGGAGCCGTTGTAGTTGACAATCACAAGCGCTCCCGTTCTTGCAAGCTCCATCGCGATTGCCTTCCCAATGCCTCTTGATGCTCCTGTCACTACTGCTACTTTCTGCTCTGTCATACTCCATACTCCTTATGTATCTCCATATTTCAGATCCTTCCCGGATCTGAGCCTATTTCAGCGCCTCTGCCACTTTGTCCACATCTTCCCATGTACCAATGTTGTACATGGAAACGTCACGGCTGATCTTTCTCATAAATCCTGCCAACGTCTTACCCGGTCCAATCTCAACAAAGGTGTCCACACCTTCCTCGATCATTTTGCGGATGCTCTGCTCCCATCTTACGGAAGAGGATACTTGTTTTCCGAGAAGTTCTTTGATCTCGTCTTCGTTCTCCACATATTCCGCAGTCACGTTTGTTACATACGGAATCTCAAGCTTCCCTATTTCTACATTTTCCAGCTCCTTTAACAGCTCTTCCCCGGCTGGCTTCAGAAGGGGAGAATGGAACGGGCCGCTGACGTTGAGCATCACAAGTCTCTTTGCTCCCGCTGTTTTCAGCTCTTCTGCTGCCTGTTCTACCCCGGCAGTCACTCCGGTGATCACAATCTGTCCCGGACAGTTGTAATTTGCGATGGTCACGCCCTCGATCGGTGCGATCACGTTCTCAATCACCTCCGCTTCCATGCCAAGTACCGCCGCCATAGCTCCCTCGCCTGCCGGTACGGTATTCTGCATGAGGATTCCTCTCTTGCGGACTGTGCGGATCGCGTCTTCTTCTGACATCGCTTTCGCCTCAGCGATCGCGCAGTACTCTCCAAGACTTAATCCTGCTGTCACATCCGGATGGATACCTTTTTCTCTTACCACCTTTGTCATGGCAAGACAGGTCGTCACAAGCGCCGCCTGGGTATATTCTGTCAGATCCAGTTTATCATTTTCTTCAAAACACAGTGCGTTCATATCCAGGCCGAGAATATCAGACGCCTTGTCAAAGACCGCTTTCGCGCTTTTGCTGTTTTCATAAAAATCCTGACCCATACCGGCTTTCTGCGCTCCCTGGCCCGGATAAATAAATGCGATTTTACTCATAGAATCCCGCTCCTTTAATCAGTGCGTCTGTCTCTTTCACAAGCTTCTCGATGAATTCCTTACAGGTAAGGACTTCCTTGAACATGGCCGCACTCTGTCCTGCCATCACACTTCCTGTCACAACGTCTCCGTCTACGACCGCTCTTCTTAAACCGCCAAGCGTCATCTGTTCGAGCTCTTCAAAAGAAGCTCCTTCCTGCTCTTTCTTGATATATTCCTTCGCCATTTGATTTCTCAGCACACGCACCGGATGCCCTGTCGAACGTCCTGTAACACGGGAGTCAATATCTTTTGCTTTGATGATACTGTTTTTATAATTGTCGTGAACCTGGGATTCCGCCGTAACAACAAATCCGGTTCCAAGCTGTACGCCTCTTGCTCCCAGCATGAAAGCTGCCGCGACTCCACGTCCGTCCGCAATTCCGCCGGCGGCAATCACCGGAATATGGACCGCGTCCACCACCTGAGGCACGAGTACCATCGTCGTATTCTCACCGATATGTCCACCGGCTTCGGTGCCTTCTGCCACCAGGGCGTCGGCCCCACAGCGTTCCATTCTCTTTGCCAGAGCCACGCTTGCCACAACAGGAATCACTTTTACGCCCGCTTCTTTCCACATTTTCATATACTTTTCCGGGCTTCCGGCACCTGTTGTTACAACCTTTACTCCTTCTTCCACGATGACCTTCGCTACCTCATCCGCATACGGACTCATCAGCATAATGTTGACACCAAACGGTTTGTCAGTCAGTTCTTTCGCTTTTCTGACCTGGTCTCTTACCCAGTCTGCCGGAGCGCTGGCCGCGCCGATCAGGCCAAGTCCGCCGGCATTCGATACTGCCGCCGCAAGTTTATGTTCAGCCACCCAGGCCATTCCTCCCTGGATGATCGGATATTCAATCCCAAGGATTTCTGTAATTTCTGTCTTCATTCTAAAATCCCTTCCTTCATTTTACAGCAATATATTTCTGCCATCCGCTCTCCCGGCAAAAACAGCGGCAAAACGGATGGCCATGCAGAATACGTCCTGTTTCTTATTATTTGTTCAGATACTCAACAACTTCTCCGATTGTTGTAAGCTTTTCCAGATCTTCTGTCGGGATTTCTTTGCCGTACTCTTCTTCCAGAGCCATAACCATCTCAAAAAGATCCAGGGAATCCGCTCCAAGATCATCCTTGAAAGAAGTCTCCTCTGTCAATGTGTTGATATCTGCTCCAAGATTTTCTGCTACGATTTCTTTTACTTTTTCTAACATGGTAATAATCTCCTTTTACTTTTCTTTTTTATGTTTCTATGTAATCCGGCCCATGCCGGGAATTACCATTTACCATTCGAGGATGGACGCGCCCCATGCAAGACCAGCGCCGAATCCGGCTATGATGATCTTCTGTCCTCTTTTCAGTCTTCCGTCCCGGTTCATTTCATCTAAAAGAATCGGGATACTTGCGGAGGAGGTGTTCCCGTACTCCTGCAGGTTCATCGGAAATCTCTCAATATCTGTCTTCAGCCTTTTTGCGACAGACTCCACAATTCTTTGATTGGCCTGATGCAGAATAAACCAGTCGATGTCATCCGTTGTAAGTAATGCCTTTTCCAGGACTTCCGTCACAACCTGCGGCACGCTTTTCACCGCAAACTGAAATACGCCCCGCCCGTCCATACTGATATAGGTATCTCCAGGAACCTTCCCGGTATTTTGGTATTTCTCCAGGAAACGGTCCGAAAACCGGCTTCTGCAAACAAGGGCCTCCCCTTTTCTACCATCCATATGCGCCGCCGGAGGATACGTCTTTCCTTCGGCCGCACATAAAATGGCGGCGCCGGCGCCGTCTCCAAACAGAATACAGGTGCCCCGGTCCGTCCAGTCTACCATCGTAGAAAGAGCTTCACTTCCGATCAACAGAATCGTTTTATAAAACCCCGCCTCAATATATGCCTGTGCAGTCTGATACGCAAAGACAAATCCGGTACAAGCCGCCTGCATATCGTATCCTGAAGCATGAACCGCCCCGATCGCCTTCTGCACTTCGCAGGCCACGCTCGGAAAGATCACATCCGGGGAAGAGGAAGCGACAAGAATCAGGTCAATCTCTTCCGGGCTGATGCCCGCATTCTCCACCGCCCGCTTTGCCGCTTCAGACGCCATAAAAGACGACGTATCCTCCCCGGCAATATGGCGGTTTCTGACGCCGGTCCGCTCCCGAATCCACTCGTCGCTGGTCTCTACCATCTCAGAGAGATCGTCATTGCTCAAAATTTTAGGCGGGATATACGACCCCGTCCCACATATTTTTCCTATCATCTGTTTTCTCCAAACCTTTATTTTGAACTTCAAATACTTTGATATTCAAACTATATTGCACTGATTCAAAATTGTCAAGCCTGTTTTTACATATTTTTGTAACTATTCAGCCATACGGCCGGAAAATAATAGAGCCTGCAGCAAGCTTGCTTGCAAAAGGCCTATTGTTTCCGGACATATGGCGTTTAGCCATAAGCGAAGATTTAGCTGCGTTAGCAGCGGAAAAGCGGCGTAAGCCGCAAATCTGAGCTGTATGGCTGAATCGTTACATATTTGTGGTAAAATAAATTCATACTAAAATGGTAAAATCAAACAGGAGGACAACGATCATGCGAAATATACGGGGGCTGGAACGATTAGAACGTTTTCTGTTTTGTACAGGACTTTTCATGGGTGCAAGCGAAATCTGGAAACAGTGGACACTCACATTCGTCCTTGGCGGCGGTCATTACAACTGGTGGTATTTTCCGTTCCAGCTTTGCTCCGTCCCGATGTACCTCCTTTTATTGTTTCCTGTGTTCCATGCCTCCCACGTCAAAAGGATTTTTTGTACCTTCTTGATGGATATTGGCCTGCTCAGTGGAATCGGCGCATTTCTTGACACAAGCGGAATGCACTATCCTCTCCCGTTTCTCACCTGTCACTCTTATCTGTGGCATATCCTACTCATCACCATTGGGATCATCTGCGGTTTTTCAGGAATTTCCGACTACACGTGGAGAGGATTCCGTCTGATGGCAGTGCTCTTTGCCGCCCTTTGCGGCGCGGCTACCATACTCAATCTCATTATTGGGCGCATTCATACCATCGACCTCTTTTATATCAGCCCTTACTATCCAATGTCACAGATCATTATTTCAGATTTGACGGCCGCCCTTCCGAATCCTCTGCGGATTCTCTGTTATCTTGCGGTCATTCTTCTGGGAGGGGCTCTGCTCCACCTGTTCTGGCAGTATCTCTTCCTTATCAGAACCCGGAAAAAATAGGAAACTCTTCCTCTTTTTTATTGACTTTATAATTAGTTGATGCTAACTTATGTATAGTTAGATATTGCTAACTGTACTATATTTTAAGGAAAGAAGGAGATACAAATGATTTGTAACTGGTTAAAAAATGAAAAAACACTTTGTTTTCTTGGCGGAGCCGTAGCTGCCTTTGCAAGCATGAAACTGGCAAGAAGCGAGAAAACACGTACCATATGTGTCAAAGGACTGGCAAAAGGTATGAAATTACAGCAAGACGCAAAAGTAACGCTTCAGAATATGAAAGAAGAGGCACAGGATATCTGCTACGACGCAAAACAGGAGGCAAACGGCGCCGAATCCTGTGACGAGGCATAAGGATGAACTACCAGATCATTCACGACCGGCCGGGACGGGTTCGAGTACGCTTCGGTCCGAATTCTTTTAACCGTGAGGAGGGCTATGGCATCGCCGCCCTTCTCACGCAAAAGGCAGACGCCATCCAGGCAGAAACTTTCCCGATCAACGGCAGTGTCCTCATCTACTATCCGAAAAGTGGGCGCAGAAAAATCCTGATGACACTGGATCACATCTGTACTCTTCCTACGCTTCCAAAAGGGAAGCCTGACGATAGTGTTAAGCTTCGTGAAGCCTCCAATGAATTTCAGGATCAGCTCATCGCACATGTGGGACGACATTTTCTAAGAAAACTTCTGTTTCCGGCTCCTGTACGGACTGCCCTGATTCTGTTTCGGGCAGCACGCTACATCAAAGATGGCTTGGAAGCTCTTCTGGACGGGCATCTCAATGTGGCAGTCCTGGACGCCGCCTCCATTGGTACCTCTCTTATACAGCGGTCCTACTCCACGGCTGCTTCTATTATGATGCTCCTTGGAGTTTCTGAACTTTTGGAGGACTACACGAGAAAGAAGACACGGCTTGCCCTTTCCCAGAGTCTGGCGCTGAACATCGACCGTGTCTGGCTTGTAAAAGACGGGCAGGAAAAATCTGTCCCGATCTCCACCATCCAGCCGGGGGATGAGATCTGTGTCCGTAGCGGCTCCGTAATTCCTCTGGACGGAGAAGTGACAAACGGAGAAGCCATGGTCAATGAATCTTCCATGACAGGCGAGCCTCTGGCCGTTCTGCGATCGGTGGACAGCAGCGTCTATGCCGGAACAGTTGTAGAGGAGGGAACCCTCTGTATCCGGGTACGGACACTGGTCAACGATACGAGGCTTACAAAAATCGCCTCCATGATTGACACCTCCGAGACACTCAAAGCCAGCGTACAGTCCCATGCGGAGCGGCTGGCGGATCGGATCGTTCCATTCAGCCTTCTGAGCTCTCTTGTGACTTTAGCCGTCACAAGAAACCCGGTCAAAGCCTCCTCCGTCCTAATGGTGGATTATTCCTGTGCCTTGAAGCTTTCTACCCCGATCTGCGTGATCTCTGCGATGCATGAGGCGGCGAACCACAATATGATGGTAAAAGGAGGGAAGTTTTTAGAAACATTCTCTCGTACGGATACCATTGTCTTTGACAAGACCGGCACTCTCACAGATGCCTGTCCGCAGGTAGCCAAAGTCATTCCGATGGAAGGATACGAGCGTCAGGAGATCCTGCGCATTGCCGCCTGTCTGGAAGAGCACTTCCCTCATAGCATGGCAAAGGCTATCGTCCGGCAGGCCGAACTTGAACATCTTGCTCACCGTGAAGAACATGCTGAAGTAAAATATGTGGTAGCCCATGGCATCGCTTCCACACTCTACGGGGAACAGGTTCTAATCGGGAGCGCGCATTTTGTCTTTGACGATGAGCAGATTCCTCTCAGCGAATCCGAGCAAAAGATCATCGATACCGAGACGAACGGCTACTCCACGATCTTTCTCGCCATCGGAAACAAGCTTGCAGGAATCATCTGCATAGAAGATCCGGTACGCCCGGAAGCGAGAGAAGTCATTCAAGCGCTAAAAGACCTTGGGATCCGCCATGTGATGATGTTGACCGGGGACAGCGAACATGCCGCCATTGCCGCCTGCCGCCTCCTGGGGATTACGGAATATCGCTCTCAAGTACTTCCGGAGGATAAAGCTTCTATTATTCAGGAGCTGAAAGCAAAAGGACACACCGTCGTTATGACAGGTGATGGAATCAACGATTCACCGGCACTTTCCGCTGCGGATGCTTCCGTGGCCATGAAAGACGGATCAGATATCGCCAGGGAAGTCGCGGACATCGCCCTGCTCTCCAAAGATCTCCACCGTCTCGTCATTTTGCGGCGACTCAGTATGGCGCTGATGAGCCGGATTCACCAAAACTACCGGTTCATTCTGGGCTTTAACACCAGTCTGATCGCCGGAGGGATCCTGGGACTTTTGGGTCCTGCCTCCTCCGCCCTCTTACATAATCTGTCTACCATGGCAGTCAGTATTTACAGTATGAAGCCATTTCTGCCAAACGAACCGGAAAGGGAATAATAACAGATACGTAACTACAATGCGCTATACTCGGGGCAACGCATTTTGCCCCGAGCAGGCGCAGAATAAAGTAAAAAATAACCATTTGAAAAAAATTGATTAATTCTGTAAAAAGTATTTGCAAAAAAAACAATTATATGATATAGTATCTTTTGTCAAGCGGATATGGCGGAATAGGCAGACGCGCTAGATTCAGGTTCTAGTCCTCGCGAGGGGGTACAGGTTCAAGTCCTGCTATCCGCATAGATGAAAAGGAACGATTATCATCGTTCCTTTTTTTGTGTTGAGGGAAGATTAGAAGCCAAGCCTACCAGGATCCTTGGTGGCCACCTGTAATCTTGGAATATGTCTTTTGGGATTTCAGTTACCCCTGTCCTCAGACAAATGAATCAAACATAATCTTTCATCTGATTAAAAAAAGACCCCCCCTGCAAAGTCCTGTCCATCCTAGGGTACTGAATTCTGCAAGAGTGATCTCTTTCCGTTTCATTTTTCTATTTAGTTTGCAAAATCTGGACTTCCTTCAAACAAAGCTTACGCTCCGACCTTTCCAAGTCCCATTTCCTGTCCGATATTGAGAATATGGTCTCCGATTCGTTCAAAGTCCGTCAACATTTCGGAGTAGAGAATACTAACCTCCTCGTCCTGCCTGCCCTGCTGCATACGGTCGATCTGTCCCTGGCGGAACATCTCGGTCATGTCGTCGATCTGCTGTTCTGCTTTCTCGATGCGTTTCACGAGCTCCTTATCTCCCTTCTCAATATCACTTAAGATATTCAATGCGCTCAGACTCGCCTCTTTCATCTGCCGGATCTCATCCATCTCTGTCTGCGAAAAAGAGATCCCTTTTTCTCCCATCATTTGCGTGTACTCGCAAAGATTCGTCGCATGATCCCCGATCCGCTCCAGATTGCCGCATACTTTAAACAGGGCGCTCATATATTTCGCGTCTTTACGGTTCGTCTCATTGACAATGACCTTGGAGATATATTTACATATCTCTTTGTTGAGAAAATCAATATACTCCTCTTTCTCATCCACTTTCTTCAGCAGCTCAGAGGAACTCTCCAGCACTGCGTCGAAACTCAGGCTTACGTTCTCCTTTGTCATCTGAAGCATTCTGCCTACCTCTTTGCGCACTCCTGTCAGAACAATGGCGGATGTACCGATATGGTTCTCTCTCTTTGTATCCACCGGACGAATGAACTCCAGATGCATCCCTTCCAGTGTCTCTTCCTTCTTGTCCGGGAGCACCCGTTCCGCAAACGATGCAAGATAGTTTCCAAATGGAATCAGAAGAACCGTAGTAACAATATTAAATAATGTATGCATATTGGCGATCTGGGCTGCCACGTTGGTTGGCGTCCAGCTTTCCACTAGAGCGGTCAGCGGCGTCAGGATACAGACGGTCGTAAAGATCACCGTCCCGATCATATTGAATGTCAGATGGATGATCGTCGTCCGCTTTGCGTTCCTGCTTGTTCCGATAGACGCCAGTACCGCCGTGATACAGGTTCCGATATTCTGTCCGAAAAGGACAAACACCGCACTTGGAAGTCCGATCAATCCATTGGACGCAAGAGCCTGCAAAATACCGACGGACGCGGAAGAAGACTGAATAATCGCTGTAAATACCGCACCAGCCAGAATTCCAAGCACCGGATTGGAGAACTTCGTCATCAGACCTACAAACGCTTCTGAATCACGAAGCGGCATCATCGATGAACTCATCATCTCCATACCGAGAAAAAGTACGCCAAGTCCCGCTACAATCAGCCCATAATTATGTACTTTCGGACTCTTTAGAAAGATAATCAGCGCTACTCCGATAAACGCAATCAACGGAGCGATCGCCCCGATATCAAGAGCAATCAGCTGTCCCGTAATTGTCGTACCGATATTGGCTCCCATAATGATCCACACTGCCTGCCTGAGTGTCATCATTCCTGAATTTACAAACCCTACCACCATAACTGTGGTCGCTGAAGATGACTGAATCACAGCCGTAACCCCCGCACCTACAAGAACTCCTAAAAAGCGGTTAGCAGTCAGTCTCTCCAGAATCCGTTTCATCTTGTTTCCGGCCGCTGCCTCAAGTCCGGAGCTCATCATTTGCATTCCGTAAAGAAATAAAGCAAGTCCCCCCAGCAGGCCAAAAAAGTCTGTCAACTTCATGTTCTCTTTTCCTCCATAAAAAAGAATTTTCCTCTTTGATTTTACAAAATGCTAACTTATTTTTAACATTCTATTTATATATTTACTAGAAAAGGCGGAATTACGCAATAGATATCCCAAAAATTAACACGATTTTACATGAATTTTACATTGATTTTACATTTCTTTTCGACAAAAAAGCCGGAAAATCTCTTTTCCGGCCCCCATGTTACCATATTTCCATAATTTCAATGTCATCTTGGTTCTTCGGATTCAGATAAAGATCTAAGGATCCTATCCATGGACTGCTCTGATAGCTTCCGATCTCACCTTTTTTCAGATCTTTCAAAATCATATCACGAAGTTCCATCACTTCCTTCATCTCGTCTCTATCTTCATCCGAATCTGGATAATCAAATCCGACCGCTGCATCGTGCTGCCAAAACTTCGGCTTGACTTTCTTCTTATTATACTGGATACGGTACCTGACTGTGTTTTCCGGTATGGAATCATCCCAGTTAAGGTTCAGATAACGGGTTCCATAGCCCAAATAGAATCTGATGTCCTCTCCCTCAGACAAATATGCCAGCTCTTCTTCTCCTTCCATGGTGGCCATCTCAGTCTCCCCTACGATACGCTCTCCTACATAGTCAAGTGAAAAAAACTCCATAAGTCCAATGCCTGCGCCGATTCCACTGATCAGAACACCAACCACAAAAATCAGCGCCAGCAGTTTTCTCTTCTCCCGCATCTACTCCACCTCCTCTGCCTCTACCGGGACAGTCTCTTTTCTTGGCACCCGTTTCCGATACTTCTTCCTAAGGCCAAAGGTCAGGATTCCAAGAGCGCCTCCTGACATGGCGGCACCAAAGCAGAAGAGCTCAGCTCCCAGAAGCGGATACCCTCCAAACACCAAAATCAGCAAGATACCAAAGCCGAACAAGCAGCATGCCGCCAGTCCAATCAGCAAACAGGTGATCAGAATCCAGGTAAGATTCCAGATCAGAATACAGAAATTCCAGGCAAGCCGTTTACTCGTATCCCAGAAATATCGCTCCCCTCTCACCGCCCTGGCTTTCTTCTTTTGAAGCACGCCCTCCTGCGTCGTTCCCCGGAATGCCCTCCATCCTCTTCTCATTGCCTCCCACATATGATGGATGGAGTCTTTCATCCCAGCAAGCCAGCCTCCGATCTTTCCGGCCAGCTTCTTACTCCCCTCGGATACACTCTCCATATCCGGCTTGCGGATTGTGATGCCTTTCCTGCGCTCCTCAAATCGCGGATCTACATGGTAAGCCTCCAATATATCCGCCGCCAGCTCTCCAATATTGCCAAAATCCCGAATCGCTTCCTCTTCGCTTAATCCGCTCTTCATCTTCAGGTCAATGTGCTGAGCGTACTCATCGAGAATGTCCTGCTGTTCCTTATCATCCAGAACCCTCAGATGACTCTCCAGTTCTTTTAAAAACCCTTCTTTATTCATGCTTTCCCTCCTTTAAGAAGCGGCAGACCCGCTCCTGAAATTCATTCCACTCTGCCTCCAACTGATCCCCATACAGGATCCCGGCCGCAGTCAGATGATAATACTTCCTGGGCGGTCCTTCTGTGGACTCCCTCAGGTATGTCTCAAAGTAGTGCTCGTTTGTCAATCGCTTCAGGAGCGGATAGATGGTCCCCTCATTGACGTCGATCACCTTAGATACTTCTGTCACAAGCTCATATCCGTACATATCCCGGTCTCGGACCGATTTCAGGACGATCAGCTCCAGAACTCCTTTTTTAAACTGTGGATTCATCTCATCCCCCCTTTGTTATTATACTATACCCACTACTATACATTGTCAAGTACCAAAAATATTATAATAGCGGGCGGCATACGCCGTCCGCTATGTTTCTGAATGAAAAAAACTATTCCTGCTCTTTTTCCGTCTGTTTCAGATTGTCCTTGTCAAAATCAAGCACATTTGGCAACTCGGAAGAAACGAGATAGACGTTCTGCTTTTCCTTGTCTGTCAGATAGTAATCCGAGTCAGCTCCATCTCCGATATAGAGCGTTCCTGTGTCTCCATTCTCCCCTGTCACTATGATGGTATAGGATGCTTCATTCAGTCCGTAGCTCTCAAGTGGATCCGGATCTTTGATCTGCTTTTCGGCCTTTACATCAGATACCGTATCCGCGATATCCTGGATTGTATCCTGCACAAGGGCTGTTTCCTTATCGTTTTTCAGATACCAGGTGCCGTCCTCCTTGACAAAGGACATACTGCTTCCATCATCGGCACTGTAGGTGATTTCCACCGGGTTCTCAATATCCAGGACCTGTATCGTCTTCTCTTTTTCTTTCTGATCCTCTTTTTTTGCCTGTGATTTATTGTAGCTTTTCAGTCCGAAATACACACCGCACAGAGCAAGCAGAATCACTACGAGTATGATCAGACCTTTTTTCTGTCTCATTTTTATCCACCTATGCCTTTCTGCGTTTCATCCAGATGACAAATCCACCGATCAGCACGACCGCAGGCACACCGAAAATAAGCGCTGTACTGATGGAACCCGCATGCTGCACTGTGTTCATCTCAACTGACAAACTCTTAGGGTCAATGGAGAGATTTTCCACATCGTCAAAATTGTTCAATACCATGTTTACAAAAAGTCTCTTATTGTCCAGATTGGAAAAATAATCTGTAATCTGGGAATTGATCATACTCTCCGAAGCAATCACTGTCAGCTTTGCCTCTCCCTCTTCGGCCACTGCGGCAAGCGTGTATTCCCCCTGAGTCTGTTCATCCTCCGTAACCGCGTACCCATCCGGGGATGTTGTCATCACTTCATCCACTGTCAACGTATCTCCGAGATCCTCCTTGACCGTAAAGCCTGCGGAATTTACAAGCAGTACCATATTGTTTTCCAGTCCGTCACCAAGGTCTCCGGATGCCGAGATTTCCGGGAAAATATAGTAGTAATTACCCTGATAGTTTCTCTGCGTATCCGCAATGTATCCTTTCGTCTTTGTCATGCCATACTGATCCATCACCGCGTCCAGATTCGGCGTATCTGACATAGCGTCTCCCATGACATAGATCACTTTGCCTCCTCCTGAAAGGTATTCAAGAAGCATCGTCTTTTCCTGCTCCGAGAAGTCTCCGGACGGAGCATCGATGAGAAGCAGGTCACAATCTGCCGGCATCTCTTTCACCATCAAAAGATTGAGCTCTTCCGTTGTCACACTGGATCCTTCGAGTTCATCTGCCATTTCTGTGGACAGTGTTGTCTCTCCATGTCCTGTTGTATAGTACAACTTTTTGCTTACATCTGTCGTCACCTGGTTAATGGCGCTTGTAAGCTGGCCGTCCGCGTCAAATTCCGATTCGGACGTGGAACCTGACGTATAGTAGGAACTGTAATCTTGTACAATAATATCGCTAAACGGTACTGTTACCGACTTTCCCGTATCCTCGCAAGACACAACGATCGAGCTTGACTGTGCGTCTTTGTTCTCCTGAAGTGCCTGCGGATGGTCTACCGGATTAATCCATTCTACACCAATCTGATCCGTAAGAGCCGTATAGCGGTCTAAAAATGTCTTAATCCGCTCATCCGTGGTAGATTTGTCTGCATAAACTGTAAACTTGATCTTATGTCCCAGATTTTTCAAAAGTTTTCTCGACGTCTTGGACACTCCGTAAATATTCTTATTACTGACATCCACCTGTTTCCATTTCTCCGGAAGCTGGCCCACAATGAGATTAACAACCACTGCGATTACTATCACGACCGCGATCATACCCACACTGTAAAATCCATGGCGGGTTTGCACACTCCGGAATTTTTTCAGTAATTTCTTCATGTCTCCCCCTCCTAACTGAATCTTCTTTTCTGTATGGACTGTACGGTCAGGAATAAAAATACCCCGATCAATGTCAGATACATCACAATCCCTCCGATATCCAGCAAACTGTTCTCCGCCGCACTGGTAAAGGTAGAGACAAGCGCGAATTTCCCAAAAATTGTCGAAAGGAGACCTTCATAGAGGGAAGATTTCACAAAATAAAGCACCACCAGGATGATGGTTCCGATCAGTTCCAGACCACCTGCAAGCACGCCGTTTTTCGTCATGTTGTAGATGAACAAAACGCAAAGTGTCAGAATCATCCAGATACCTGCCATGCCGCCAAACGCGGAAGACGGCAGGAATCCCAGCAGTCCGTCCCACAAATATACAACCATCAATACCCCAAAAGTACCGATCGCCGCAATAATCTGGCTCTCCGTCATGGCGGAGATGAAGCTTCCGATGGCAATGTATACACACCCAAGAAGGAAGAACACCAGAATGGACGCGTAGTCCGCCTTAAAATACGCCTTCCCCTGTGTACTGATAATCAGCGGATAAGCACAGAACAACATACATGGGATAAGAAAGACACTCACCATTGCAAGATATTTCCCGATCACCATCTTCCCTACGCTCACAGGAGACGTCAAAAGGAGCTGATCCGTCCGGCTTCTACGCTCCTCGGAAAAACTCCGCATCGTGAGCACCGGAATCGCCACCAGAAATACGAACATGACCCCCTCCAAAGAATAAGAGAAATACGGATATCCGCTGTGCAGATTATAAGCCATGAAATAGATTCCCGTCATAAACGTTAAAAAGGCGATAAAAATACTCCCCGTCATGGAATAAAAATAGGATTTGAATTCCCGTTTATAAATTGCCAGCATGTGGACGTCCTCCTTCCTGGGTCAGCCGGAGGAAGATATCCTCCAACGTGTGTTGTTTTTTGTACATGGAAATCAAAGAACAGTCCTCTCGCGCGAACGCTTGGAAAACCTCTTCCCGGATATCCGTATCTTCATCCGTTTCAATTACGGCTTTTGTGATTCCAGGATCTCCGGATAAGTACGTCACCTTCTGTATTCCGGAAATCCCTGACAAAATCTCTTCCGTGCGCTCCGGCAAAAGCCTTGTCTCTATTTCTACAGGTTCATTCCCCGCAAACTGTCTTTCCAGATTCTCCGGTGTGTCGCTGGCCACAAGTTTTCCCTGGGAGATGATGATAATGTAGTCACATACCTCCCGGATTTCCGCAAGAATATGGGAGCTCAAAATGACCGTGTGATCTTTTGCGAGCTCCCTGATGAGTTCTCTGATCTCTATAATCTGCTTTGGATCCAGTCCGACGGTCGGTTCATCCAGGATAATCGTTTCCGGAAATCCCAGGACTGCCTGTGCCAATCCTACTCTCTGGCGGTATCCTTTGGACAGATTTTTAATCAGCCTCTCCCGGACATCGTAGATCTTCACCATCTTCATAATCTTTTTGACTTCCGCCTTTCTGCTGTTCCTTGCCACCTTCTTTAGTTCTGCCGCAAACATCAGATACTCTTCTACCTTCATTTCCATGTAAAGCGGCGGCATCTCGGGCAGATATCCCACCGACTTTTTGGCAAGCTCCGGTTCTTTTAAAATATCATGGCCGTCAATCAGAACCTCCCCTTCGGTGGCGCCAAGATACCCGGTCATAATATTCATGGTCGTAGATTTACCCGCCCCATTCGGTCCGAGCAGGCCGTAAATATGCCCCTTTTCTATCCGGAAGTTCAGATGGTCTACCGCAGTGTGACTGCCGTATTTCTTCACTAATCCCTTAACTTCGATCAATGTACTTCCCTCCTCTGTTTTAGTCTATGCACCACCTTAACAGGAAATTGTGACCATTCTGTGCAAAAAATGTGATAAAAAAAGAAACTCTCGTCTTGTCACGGTTTTCGGATTATAATATAGTAGATGCAGCAAGAGCATTTATAAGGAGGAAACAAATGGAATACGCAAAAGAACTTCAGATGGATTCACAGGAAGCTGCTGTCAGAATGGAGGAGGGACGGCTCTATCTTCCGTCCGACGAAGAGATTATGAAAAAACAGTTTGACTGTCTGGAAAAGCTCTATGATTACAACCAGACCAGACCCCATGACCAAAAGCTCCGGGCTTCCATGTTAAAAGACATGTTTGCCAAGCTGGGGGAAGGGTGCTACATTGAACCGCCTCTTCGATCTAACTGGGGCGGATACCACACTCACTTCGGAGATCATGTCTATGCCAACTTCAACCTGACTTTGGTAGATGACGGACATATTTATGTGGGAAGCAAGACAATGATCGGACCGAATGTCACCATTGCTACCGCCGGACATCCCATCGAGCCAAACCTCCGGTATTTAGAGATGCAGTTTAATATGGATGTCCATATCGGGACGAATGTCTGGATTGGTGCGGGGGTTGTCATTTTACCGGGCGTTACCATTGGGGACAATACTGTCATTGGCGCCGGAAGCATCGTGACCAAAGATATCCCTTCCAATGTCGTTGCCGTGGGGAATCCGTGCCGGGTACTCCGTGAAGTCAGCGAACACGATCGGGAGTACTATTACCGGAACCGCAGGATCGATCTTCCGATTCCTGACGTTCTTCCTGATAAATCAAATGCTCCGCTGTAATCAACGGGGCATCGGACTTGTAACTCGAAAAAGCAGTAAAAAGCTTTGTGCGATTGGTAATTTTCCTGTCCGCACAAAGCTCTTTCTATCATGGCTGTAAGCCAAAATCTAATCTCCAGATTCCATCCCATGTTCCTGTGGGCGCTCAAAGTCCAGATCAATCTCCCGTACTTCCTGTCTCGTTGGGATGGAGTCGGCCGCCCCCTCTCTTGTGACCGCTATAGCCGCCGCCCTGGTGGCAACCATCAGGCACTCCCGCACATCCATCCCCGAAACAAGGGAAGCGAGAAAGTATCCGGTAAAAGTATCCCCTGCTCCCGTTGTATTCTTCACGGGCACATGCAGGCTGTCCTGATAAAACCGTCTCTGTGCGTCCTGATAGACACAACCGTCCCCGCCCAGCGTCATCACAATGCCTGCTTTCGGATATCTTGTAATCATCTCGTCAAGGATGTCAGAGAGATCTTCCTTTCCTGTCATCTGTGCTCCCTCAATCTCATTTACGAGGAAAAGATTGACTTTGGAAAGGTCACAGGAATCGATCTGGGTATTATATGGAGATGGGTTCAGCACGATCCGCATCTTCCTTTTCGCTGCTGCCTCAATGACATAATCCACCAGATTAATCTCATTTTGCAGAAGCACAATGTCGTCCTCCCCAAAATCCGCCAACACTTCATCGATATAATTTTTTGAAAATTTCCGGTTGGCGCCGCCATAGAGCAGGATACTGTTCTGGCCTGTCTCATCTACCTGGATAATGGTATGGCCGGACGGTCCCGCCACTTTCCATATATAATGGGTGTGAATGTTTTCCTGACGGCAGAGATTCACGAGCATCTCTCCGTCCTCACCGATCATCCCGGCATGGTGGACGTCCATCCCCGCCCTTGCAAGTGCGATAGACTGATTCAGTCCTTTACCGCCACAAAAGATTTTTCGCTCTTTCGTGTCCAGAGTCTCTCCGGGCTCCACAATATGATCCACCGAGTATGTGTAATCCAGATTCAGCGAGCCAAAATTAATGATCCTCATCTGTACATCCTCCTTTTATTCCTCAATTTTCAAAATCTCCCTGTCATAGGTCCACAGTCCGTTGACCTCTTCTTCAATATCGGAAAGCTGGGTGTATACTGCCGCGCACAGACCTTTCCGCTCCAGTTCCCGGACCTCTTCCCAAATGTTCTCATAGGCATGACGCAGCTTTTTACGCCCGGTATAGATCCGGTATCCGTATACTTTCGGACACATACTGTGTCCCTTTTCTCTCATGGAAAAACCGCCAAACTCCGAAAGCACCGAGGCACGTTCCTTCTCAGGCTTTACCCCGAGACGAAAGAAATAGTTGTGCGTACTTCTCACATCCCCGCATCTTTGGTCAAACCATCCGCTTGCCGCATCCACCAGTCTTGTAGGATCAAGCTGTTTCAGTTCTTTCGTAAGCCTTACTGTGTCAAACTGCCCCCATCCTTCATTAAATAAAGTCCAGAGAATGATGGATGGATGCCCGTAGAGCGTGCGGACTGTCCTTCGCATTTCATGTTCAAACTCCCTGCGCCCCCTCTCCCGTTTCCGGGAAAGCAGACGTCTTACCCGGTCCGTGACTGGAAGATGCCAAATACTCATAGCGGTAGCCCCATAAGTCACATACCAGTGATGGTAAGTCTCCCCACCGTTTACCATATCCTGCCAGACGAGTATTCCCAATCGGTCACAGTGGTAATACCAACGCTGTGGTTCGATCTTGCAGTGCTTTCGCAGCATATTGTATCCTAAACGCTTTGCCTCCCGGATATCAAAGATCATCGCCTCGTCAGACGGCGCTGTATAAAGACCATCTGGCCAGTATCCCTGGTCAAGAAGTCCTTTCTGAAACAAGACTTCGTGGTTCAGACAGATTCTCGGAACTCCTTTTTTATCATGCTCTACCGTGACACATCGCATGGCAAAATAGCTTTTCACTTTATCTTTTCCCATCCGTACCTCGAACCGGTACAAATACGGATCCCATGGAGTCCAGCTTCTGCGTGCCCGCAGACGAATCCGCACTTTCTCATTCGTACGGGCTTCGCAGACCCGCTCTTCCAAAATGATCTTAACCCTTTTGCAGACATTGGCAAACACTGTAATCTCCACTTCCCCAGTATCGTAAAGGGACGTACATTTGATCTCCCGGATATAATTGTGCGGCACCGCCTCCATCCAGACAGTCTGCCAGATTCCGCTCTGCGGGGTGTAAAACATACCGCCTTTTTTGATTTTCTGTTTTCCTTTTGCATGCCATGCCTGATCTGAGAGATCCCGAACCCGCACGCAAAGATCATTCATCCCGCTTCCAAGATACGGCGTCGCATCTACAGAAAAAGGAAGATAGCCTCCCTTGTGGCACCCGGCCCGATGTCCGTTTACATATACGACACACATCTGATCCACCGCCCCGAAATGAATCAGGACTCGTTCCCCGGAAACGGCCGGATTCTTAAAAGTACGGTGATACCAGAGCGTCTCCTTTGGTCCAAGTCTTCTGTTCACTCCGGAAAGCGGACTCTCCGGTGAAAACGGGACAAGGATCTGTCCCTCATAAGAAGCGGGCGGGCGTCTTTTCATCTCCTTACAAATCCGGTAGTCCCAGTATCCGTTTAAGTTCACATAGCTTTTCCGCCGCATCATCGGCCGCGGATACTCTGAAAGGACATGCTCCGGATCCAATTCCTTCCCCCATCTCGTATAAAGCGTTTTCATTTTCCCTGATCTCCTTTCAGACTCTGTTCCATCTTCAGAAGATACTGGTATAACCTCTCCAGCTCCTCCTCGTCGAACGACTTCCACCAGATTTCATCTCCCTTTTCAAAGATATGCTGTACCTGCACAGCTTTTTTTCTTCCTTCTTCCGTCAGACTAATCAGACAGGACCGTCTGCATTCCGGGTCAATTTGCTTGGAAAGCAGACCCGCCGCCACCAGACGATCCACCGTACGGGAAATCGTCGTAACATCGACAAAACAACAATCCGCAAGTTCTCTTTGTGTCATAGTACCATATTTTCTGAGAGAATTCAAAATTCTTGGCTGGCCTTGCCCCACCGTCAGTCCAATTTCCTGAAAATACGGCCTCAGCGCTGCCCGCCGCAATGTATTGACCTGAAACCATAATTCTCTGATCTTACATTTATCCATATTCCTCTACTCCAGTTCAAACTGCCCTGTATAAAGCTGATAATACCGTCCTCTTTGTTCCAGAAGTTCCTCGTGGTCTCCCCGCTCGATGATTTCTCCTTTTTCCAGCACCATGATAGCCTTGGAGTTGCGTACCGTGGAAAGCCGGTGGGCGATGACAAAGACAGTTCGACCCTCCATAATAGCATCCATCCCTTTCTCGATCAGCCGTTCAGTCCGAGTATCGATGGAACTTGTCGCCTCATCCAGAACAAGCACCGGAGGCTTTGCGGCAGCGGCTCTTGCGATCGCCAGGAGCTGCCGCTGTCCCTGGGAAAGGTTGCTGCCATCCCCATAAAGCATGGTCTCATACCCCAGCGGAAGTTTACGGATAAAAGAATCCGCATTAGCGATCCGCGCGGCCTCCGTCACCTCTTCATCCGTGACATCCAGATTTCCGTAACGAATGTTGTCCGCAATCGTCCCTGTAAACAGATGGGTGTCCTGAATGACCATGGCAAGAGATCGCCGCAGGTCATCCTTTCGGATATGCCGGATATCGATTCCGTCATAGGTAATTGTACCGCTCTCAATTTCGTAAAACCGGTTAATCAGATTGACGATCGTCGTCTTTCCCGCCCCGGTGGACCCTACAAAAGCAATCTTTTGTCCCGGCTTTGCATAGAGAGAAATCCCGTTTAGGATAGTCTTCCCTTTCACATAAGAAAATACTACATTTTCAAACCGCACATCCCCTGTCAGAGGAGTCAGCACTGTCCGTCCATCCCTTTGTTCCTTCCAGGCATAAATTCCCGTTTTCTCTTCACACTCTGTCAAGATCCCATTCTCCTCTTTGACATTGGAAAGCGTGACCATTCCCTCGTCGATCTCCGGCTCTTCTTCCATCATCTGGAAAATCCGTTCCGCACCGGAGAGGGCCGCCAGAAGGAAGTTCACCTGCTGTGTAAACTGGTTCATCGGCATGGCGCTTTGCCGCACATACACCAGATAGGAAGAAAGACTTCCGATATCCAGAAGCCCTGACAGGGCAAAGAGGCCTCCTACGCATGCGGAAACCGCGTAATTGACAAAGGAAAGGCTTACAATGGTCGGTATCATCATTCCTGCAAATGTCAGGGCGTTGGTAGATTCCCGCCGGAGAGTTTCATTCAGTTCGCAGAATTTTTTAAAATCTACTTTCTCGTGGTTGAATACTTTCTCCACCTTCTGGCCAGCCGCCATCTCTTCCACGAATCCGTTAATCTTCCCGATCTCCTCCTGCTGCCTTGTAAAATATTTTCGGCTTCTGCTGCCATTAAATTTGATGAAAGCCGCCATCAGAAGCAGGAATACTACAACAATGAGGGTCAGCCGTACACTTAACACGAGCATCATGCTGATCGTCCCCACAAGCATCAGAAAACTCTGGATCAGCATGGCGAAACTGCTGTTCATAGCCTCCTGTACCGTATCCACATCATTGGTAAAGCGGCTCATCAGTTCTCCATGAGTGTGAGCATCAAAATATTTAAGGGGCAGCTTTTGTACATGGGCAAACAAATCGTGGCGAATCTCCTTGATCACTTTCTGTGCCGTCATTACCATAAGCTGATTGTAGCCAAAAGTCGCCGCCACTCCACACAGATAAAGGATCCCCATTCCTGCCACCGCCGTCAGAAGACCTTTTACATCTCCCGGCAGGATAAACCGGTTGATGACCGGTTTCAACAGATAAGTCCCCAGAATATTAGCTCCGGTGCTGATCAGCACCAAAAGCGCCACCAGAAGGAACATCCACTTGTGTCCGCCAAGATAGTGCGTCAGATGTCTCATAGTCCGTTTTAGATCTTTTGGTTTCTTATATCCGAGATATCTCGCCATTACAACTCCGCCCCTTCCTTCTGAGATTCATAGATTTCCTGGTAAATTTTGTTCCGTGCGAGCAGCTCTTCGTGAGTTCCGATATCCGACACCCTGCCGTCATCGAGAATCAGAATCTGATCCGCATGCCGCACAGAGGAAATTCTCTGGGCGATGATGATTTTTGTCATCTCCGGCAGTTCTTCTTTGAGCATAGTTCTGATCCTTGCCTCCGTCGCCGTATCAACGGCACTGGTTGAATCATCCAGAATCAATACTTTCGGCTGTTTTAAGATGGCTCTTGCAATACAGATTCTTTGCTTCTGGCCTCCTGATACATTCACACCACCCTGTCCCATCTCTGTCTCGTAGCCGTCCGCAAGGCGGTCGATGAACTCATCCGCACAGGCAATGCGACATGCCTTTTTTATTTCCTCCATCGTAGCATCCTCCTTACCCCATCTGAGGTTTTCCAAAAGGGTACCGGAGAAAAGAGTATTCTTCTGTAAGACAACCGCAATGGCATCCCGCAAATGCTCCATCGGATACTTCCGTACCGGAATCCCGTCAATCCGTACTTCTCCTCTTGTCGCGTCATAAAGTCTTGGAATTAACTGGATCAGAGTGGATTTGGCCGACCCGGTCTGCCCAATGATCCCAAAGGTACTGCCTGCCGAAATTGTCAAAGAAATATCTGTCAGCACATCCTCCGGGGCATCTTTACGGTACCGGAAGTAAACATGGTCAAACTCGATCTCTCCACATTTGACATCATAGGCTTCTGCCTCTCGATCCGTAATATCCACTTCTTCATCAATAATTTCCAGAATCCGGCTGCCAGATGCCATAGACCTTGTCAGCGTCAAAAACACATTGGAGATCATGGACAACGAATTTAAAATCTGCATCACATAACTTAGAAACCCTGTCAGCTCTCCGACCTGCATCCCACCGGTCTGAATCATTCTGCCCCCGAACCATATGATACTTAAAATCGTCCCATACATTACAATCTGCATAGCAGGCATATTTAAAGCCGCCAGACGAAACGCCCGCTCTGACTGATTCTTCAGATTGTCGTTGACTTCCTCAAATTTTTCCGTTTCATATTCTCCTTTGACATAGGCTTTCACCACCCGGATCGCCGTCAGGTTTTCCTGGATGATCCGGTTTACCAGATCGATCGCTTTTTGCATCTTCGTATAAAGAGGCTGCACATGTCCCACAATCGTAAACAGCATGACCGCCAGAACCGGAAGTGCCACAAGAAATACCAACGCCAGCTTGGCATTTATAGAAAAGGCCACTGCTGTCGCCGCCACCAGCATCACCGGCCCCCTGCAAAATGGCCGAAGCCCCGTTGATACCGAATTCTGGATATTGGTCACGTCACTTGTCAGTCTCGTCACAATAGACGACACCCGGAAATGATCAATATTAGCAAAGGAAAAACCCTGAAGCTTTTCGTACTCTGCTTTGCGCAGTTGGGCTCCAAGCCCCTGCCCTGCAAGTGCTGAAAACCTGGAGCTTCCGATTCCCAGAAGCAGGGCCAGCACAGCACAGATCACCATCTGAAATCCTTTCATATAGATATAATGGCGGTCCTGATTCGCCACGCCAACATCTATCAGATCCGCCATAATGAGCGGCACAATGAGTTCAAACATCGACTCCGCCGCCACGCATGCGATCGCCAGGGCCGCATACTTTTTGTACTTTCCCATATAAGAGAAAATTCTCCTCAGCAATACCCGCACCTCCATTCAATAGTTGCATATACAATTATTGTATGTTCACTTATGAAAGATGTCAAGACGCTCACAATAATAGAAACACGTTTTCAAGCGAACCCGGGGGTATTGCTCTAGGTCTATTGAGTTGGCATATTGGACTGGGCTTATCTGGCTGCATTCCCCTTTTGCTTATATGCCACATACAGTAAAAGTGCCAACAAAAGGATTGTAACGATAACAATTGAATAGCGTTCAAAGACCGCTGTGATCTGATACCAGGAGCTCCCGGCCTTCTTTCCAAGACTAAGCAAAAGAAGATTCCAGACACTGCTTCCGATCACCGTGCGAATGAGGAAACCTGCAAGGGGCATCCTTGTCATTCCGGCCGGAATGGAAATCAGACTTCGTATGACAGGCACACATCTGCCAATCAGTACGGCTGTATTTTCATGTTTATCAAACCAGTTTAGTGTTTTTTTGAGATCTTCTGCTTTGAATCCGATTTTCTGAATCCATCGTTTAGACAGAATACGCTCCAGACGTTCAAGCGGAATGAGCCGTCCCGCCAGATACAAAAGCATTGCCCCCGCTGTGGAGCCTGCCGTCGCCGCAATCACCATTCCTGTCAGGGTCAGGCTTGTATGCTCAGTCATAAAGCCTCCGAAAGTCAGCACCACCTCCGATGGAATAGGCGGAAAGATGCTCTCAATCGTAAGAAGCAGAAACATTCCCGGATACCCGAACCGGGAGAGAAGCCTCAGCAGTTGTAATTCCATTTTTTCTTTTCCTTTTCGATTTCTCTATGACACTGTATCGCTTTTTCCACCTCTTTATGCATCACCGTCCCCTGTTTTCCACATCCGTATACAAAATCTACATGCTCACTGCTCTTCTTTTCAACTTGTTCAAAAATCTTGCACAAAAACATCCACCGTATTAATCCTGAAATTGGCTTTATTCCTAATAAGCCTGCAATTTTTTTCATTTATTTGCACAAAAAATATGGAAAGAATTCGGATATAATTGTATAATAATTGCAGAGCAAAAGAAAAGGGAGGACTCACAATGAAGCAAAACAGTATGTTAGCAATGATTTTAGCTGGTGGGAGAGGGTCACGTCTGCATGACCTGACTACAAAAGTAGCAAAGCCTGCCGTATCATATGGCGGAAAATACCGTATCATCGATTTCCCTTTGAGCAACTGTGCAAACAGCGGCATTGATACGGTTGGGGTTCTGACTCAGTACGAATCCATCCTTCTGAACAGCTACGTTGCGGCAGGCCGCCGTTGGGGACTTGACGCAAAGAACAGCGGGGTCTATGTACTTCCGCCTCGTGAAAAAGCCGATGCCAATCTGGATGTTTACAGAGGAACCGCGGACGCGATTACACAAAACATCGATTTCATCGACACCTTTGCTCCGGAATACCTTCTCGTACTTTCCGGAGATCATATTTACAAAATGAATTATGCAAAAATGCTCGCTTACCACAACGACTGTAATGCGGATGCAACCATCGCGGTCATTGAAGTACCATTAAAAGAAGCCAGCCGGTTTGGTATTATGAATACGCAGGATGACGGACGCATCTACGAATTTGAGGAAAAACCGGAGCATCCGAAGAGCACTCTGGCATCCATGGGTATCTACATCTTCAACTGGAAGCTGTTACGGAAACTTCTGATTGCAGACGCAAAGGATCCGGATTCCAATCACGATTTTGGTAAGGACATCATTCCTCAGCTCCTTGCGGATGACAAGCGTCTGTTCGCTTACAAATTCAAAGGATACTGGAAAGACGTTGGAACTATCGACTCCCTTTGGGAGGCAAACATGGATCTGCTCAACGCAAACAATGAGCTCGATCTGAATGATGCTTCCTGGAAGATTTATACAGAAGACGCAACCACACTTCCTCACTATGTAGGACCTGACGCGGAGATTCAACGTGCCTTTATCACCCAGGGCTGTACCATCGAAGGAATCGTGAAGAATTCTGTCCTGTTCACCGGGGCTAAGATTGGCGCAGGTGCAAAAATCATAGACAGCGTCATTATGCCGGACGCCGAGATTGCGGAAGGAGCTGTTGTAACACGGGCTCTTGTAGCCGATGGTGTTAAGATCGGCAAAGATGCTGTTGTCGGAAACGCTGACAGCGAGCACATTGAATTAGTGGCGAAAAACGTAAGGGGGATTGAATAATATGAGTAGAGCATTTGGAATTGTAAACTCTGCCGGAAATCATATCTGGGTAGACGGGATGAACGATTATCGCCCGATTGGAGCCTTCTCTTTCCTCGGAAGATACCGTGTCATCGACTTCCCGATCTCAAATATGACAAACAGTGGAATCGACCATATCCACGTATACGTAAGAAGAAAACCTCGTTCCCTTGTTGAACACATGGGAACCGGACGTCATTACAATCTGAACTCCAAGAGAGGCAAGCTTCTCACTTTGTTTACTGAGTTCAGTTCAGACAACGACGTCTACAATACTGATATCGCCGCTTACCTGAACAATCTTGAGTGCATCGAGGATGCGCCATATCCATATGTAATCCTTGCTCCAAGCTATATGGTTTACTCAGAGAATTTCAGCACTCTGCTTCAGAATCATATTGATTCCGGCGCTGATATTACACTGCTCTACCATACAGTCGATACCGCAAAAGAAGAGTTCTTGAGCTGCAACATCCTGACGCTGAACAAGCAGAAGGGAGTCCTATCCATAGAGCACAATAATGGAAACGCCAAGAATCGGAACATTTTCATGGATACTTACGTGATGAAGAAAGAGCTGTTCCTTGAACTGATCGCCAAGGCAAGAAAGCTCTCCTCCGTCTATACCCTGGCACAAATCGTCAACTTTGAGTGCGACGAGCTGGATGTGCGCGGCGTATCTCATCACGGATACTTCGCTTCTATAACAGACTTTAAGAGTTTCTATCATGCGAATACAGAGCTGATTAATGCAAAGGCAGCAGCAAGCCTTTTTGATAAAAATTGGCCGATCTACACAAGGACCAATGATTCCTGTCCTACCCAGTATTTCGAGACGGCATCTGTGAAAAATTCCGTTGTCTCCAATGGCTGCCTGATTGAAGGAACAGTGGAGAATTCCGTCATTGGCCGTGGCTGCATAGTGAAGAAAGGCGCTGTCGTAAAGAACAGTGTCATCCTTCCTGGCGCTTCCATCGGCAAGAATATTACGGTAGAGAATTATGTCATTGACAAGAACGCGGACATCCGCCATGTCTCCAGTCTGACAGGAAGTCCGGATGCCCCTGGCTACATCAAGCGCGGAGATACAATCTAGCAGTCTGCTGTCAGAAAGAATTCTTTATAAGAGTAGAGTACACAAAAGAGGGGGATACAGATAAACTGCATCCCCCTCTTTTCTGTCTGATAGCAGAAAATTCTTCCCTCGTAATTCTCTCCGGTTCGTATCTCTGAATGTCTATGTATGTGATGTATCCCGTTCTTCTGCCACTCTTATAAACTTGCCATCAGAATCCCGTTCAAAGTTCAGTACAGTTTCCGTCTCCTGATCCCCTTTCTCGTAACGGACTATTACCTGTTCCTTATCCTCGCCCTTCTCCCCCGGCGTCATTTCTTTTACCTTGATGTTAAGCCCATCATTTTCTGCCTCCAAAAGGTAAACCAGTGCGGGGCCGGAAGAAAGAAAGTTCTCCAACTGCCCTTCCGCAAAATAGGTTCCCACCTCTTCTTCCACACCTTCTCCGATTACACTTGGCGTAAAAAGCAGATCCGGATTGGGCGCCGTCATCATAGTTTCAATCACTGCCTGCGCCTCTTTGCTGACCTCTCCAGCCTCGGACACATTCTCTTTCTTTTTATCTTCTTCCTTCTTTTCACTGGATTTACCGGACTCACAGGCTGTAAGAAGCAGCGACAAAATCAGTATGAGGACACATCTTACTTGGAATCGCTTCCTACGCTTCATCTCTTTCCCTCCTTCCGAAAAGCATTGTTTTGTTTGTTTCTTTTCGTAATTAAAATAGGGAAATATCCATTTTGTTGGAGAGATATTCCAAGATCTTTATCCCCCCGGCGCTGTTGCCCTTCTCATCCAGGGCCGGACCAAAAACACCGATCCCCATCCGATCCACCAAAGGTACTGCAATCCCTCCGCCTACGCCGCTCTTTGCTGGAAAACCGACTGTCATGGCAAACTCTCCTGAACCATCATACATACCGCATGTCAACATCAGTGCCCGAATCGCCTTTGCATACTGCGGCTCAATCAACTCCTCCTGGTCTTCGGGATCTGCACCGTGATTAGCAAGTACCAGACTCATATGGGCGATATCATGCGCCGTCACATCTACAGAACACATCCGGAAATAGAAGTCCAAACATTCCTCCACATCTCCCTCCAGTATCCCGGATGCCTTCAGATAATAGGCAAGTGCCCGGTTTCGATCCCCGGTCGCACGCTCGGACTCATAGACCGGGTGATTCAGTTCAATGGCATCATTATCACAGAGCTTTCTCGTAAATTCCAGAAACCGCCCAAACTTCTCATCCGCATCCTTCCCCTTAATGCAGCTTGCCACTGTAATCGCTCCTGCATTGATAAACGGGTTAAACGGCCGGGTTCTTGTCTCCAGTTTTACGATAGAGTTAAACGGATCTCCCGTCGGTTCGACTCCAACCTTTTCATGGAAAAGATGGTCTGCGCCACAGTCCCGGATCGCCAGAATCAAGGACACCAGCTTAGAAATACTCTGAATGGTAAACGGAACTCTCGTATCTCCCGCCTCCAGCACCTTCCCATCCAGATCCATAGCACAAACGCCCAGATAATACTTATTCACTTCCTTAAGCTGTGGAATATACTGCGCCGTCTTTCCCAGCTTTGTAAATGCCTTTCCATAGTGCAGGGCGTCCTTGAGAATCTCCTCTGTCAGCATTTCACTTCTCCCTCCCTTTTGCCAGTTCATACTGATAAAATTATCCATAATTATATCATCTCTGTCAAGCAGAAAGTCAGGGCGTAAAGGGAGTCAAAAAAGAACCTTCCCACCTGTTTCCTATCGGTTATAAGCCTCCTCGTAGAGCTGCTCCTGGGAATTAAGCGGTTCATCTTCATTCTGTACTTTATAGTAGAGTCCGTCCCCTCTCAGTTCCCGTGCCTTCTGATTATCCCGGCTCATAGTATCAAAAATATGCTCCAGCTTTTCCTGAATGATAGGATCATAAACCGGCGCCGCAACTTCCACACGCTTCACCGTATTTCTTGTCATAAAATCCGCGGACGCAATATAATACTTCCTCCTCTCCTTCGTCCCAAACATGTAAATACGGGAATGTTCCAGGAATCGCCCCACAATACTGGTAACGCGGATGTTTTCCGTCTTATCTTTCACACCGGCCACCAGACAGCAGATTCCCCGGATCATCATCTCTATCTTCACGCCCGCACAGGACGCATCCACCAGCTTGTCGATAATCTTCTTATCCGTCAGTGAATTCATCTTGATGCCAATATATGCAGGCTCACCGTTCTTCGCATGATTGATCTCCACATCCATCATATCCAGTATCTTATTTTGGAGACACTTCGGCGCAACGAGCAAATACTCTGTATTGTCAACCACCTCACCTTTTGCAAGTGCACGGAATACCTTGGCCGCCTCAACCCCGATGTCGGTATTTGCCGTCATCAGTGAAAGGTCCGTATACAGACGGGATGTCTTTTCATTGTAATTTCCTGTTCCGATTTGGGTAATACATTCAAACTGCGTATCCGTCTTTCTCGTAATCAGACAAAGCTTGGAATGTACCTTGTAACCGTCCAGTCCGTAGATCACCTGACATCCCGCATTTTCCAACTGCCGGGACCATTCAATATTATTCTCCTCGTCAAACCGGGCTCTGAGTTCTACCAGAACCACAACTTCCTTGCCGTTTTCTGCCGCCTCAATCAGCGCCTCAATCACCTTACTTTGCTTTGCCAGACGGTAAAGCGTCATCTTGATGGAAACGACATTCTCATCCTCCGCCGCTTCAGTCAGAAGCCGCAGGAACGGCCGGATGGATTCATACGGATAAGAAAGGAGCTTGTCACCCTCCTTGATTTGCTCAATCATACTTCTGCCATCCTGGAACATCGTGGACTTCTGCGGCGTCCTCTTTGCGTAGAACAGGTTCTCATTCTTCCGAAGCATATCCTGAATCTGGAACACAAAAGAAAAGTCAAGCGGAACCGAAGAGTGGAATACATACTTCTCCTCCAACCCCAGATAATTATCCAGCATCATCACACTTCCAATATCCAGATTTCCTGACATCTCCAGGCGAATCGGCGCAAGCTTTCTTCTCTGTTTCATCAAGTCTGCCATAAATTCCCGATAATCCAGGTCCTCATCGTAGAGGGCGTCCGCGTCAATATCAGCATTTCTCGTCACACGGATCAGTGCTTTACCCTGTATCCGGTAACCAGGAAACACTTTGGAGATAAAATGAAGAATCAAATCCTCACAAAGGATAAAAGCGCCTTTTTCTCCCGGTATCTCAATCATCCTCTGAAAAATATTGCTCGTACACGGCACAATACCAAGACGTACCTTTTTGCTGCTTTTGGTTGTAAGCGCTACGACCGCATAGATCTCTTTATTCTTCAAAAATGGGAATGGCTGCCTTCTGCCCACTACTGTTGGCGAAATCAAAGGGAGAATCTCTGACTGGAAAAAACGCTCCATTTTTTTCTCATCCGGAAGCTGATCTGCCCGATACAGGCGAATTCCTTCCTTTGCAACCTTTTCAATCAGTTTCTGATATACTTTTTCTTTTCTCTTATTCAGCTTTCTTGTCTCTGCAAGGATCGCGTCGATCTGTTCCTGAGAGGACATCTTCGTTTTATTATCCCTGATCTCCTGCGGCAGCAGTGTCTGGTCATACAAAGAACCCACACGAACCATAAAAAACTCATCCAGATTCGTCTGATAAATCGATACGAACGTGAACCGCTCACAAAGCGGTACGGATTTATCCTCGGCCTCCTCCAACACCCTTTCATTAAATTTCAGCCATGAAAGCTCCCGGTTCATATATTGGCTTGCCATAAATTTTACCCGCTCCTTCATTCCTTTTCTACAGTATGTTTCTTTCATGGCAGTTCCTGTATGGAACACTGCGGAATACCTTTTTCGCATTCCTGTCCACCTTGGTTTCCATACAATAATAACGGACTACCATGTCGTTTCTAATCTGTTTTCTACTGCGTTTTTCTCTTTTCATCATATACCCCTTTTCCTCAAAAATCAATTTCTAGTTTCTGTTTGAGTATATAAACATTGCAACAAGAAATAGAATAGCACAGTTGCTCATGGTTCATATCAAATCCACATTAAATGCAGGTAAAACGCAAAAAAACGGCAAAAATCCGCTATTTTAGCGTATTTTGCCGTTTCTGACTGCGGATGACAGGAATCGAACCTGCACGTCATGGACACCAGATCCTAAGTCTGGCGCGTCTGCCAGTTCCGCCACATCCGCATATTTGATTATCAGCGTTCCCCTGCCGATAAAAGAATAGACAAGCAATTCTGCTTGCCTAAAGTGAGCGTGCGGGGATTCGAACCCCGGACAACTTGATTAAAAGTCAAGTGCTCTACCGACTGAGCTACACGCCCGTAATATAAATCTAACCTGGGCTAGTTGGATTCGAACCAACGAATGCAGGAGTCAAAGTCCTGTGCCTTACCGCTTGGCGATAGCCCAACAGCCCATATTGGGACTAAGGTGGATACAGGGATTCGAACCCTGGGCCTCCAGAGCCACAATCTGGCGCGCTAACCAACTGCGCTATATCCACCATGAACGTGCCTGCGGGGATTCGAACCCAGGACCTACGGCTTAGAAGGCCGTTGCTCTATCCAGCTGAGCTACAGACACATAGTTTTGAATCTCAAAGCCTCGATTGCTTTAAGAAAGCGGGTGATGGGAATCGAACCCACGTATCCAGCTTGGAAGGCTGGTGTTCTACCATTGAACTACACCCGCAGATCACAATATGGATTCCTGTTATTATCAGGAATCGGGGTGACAGGATTCGAACCTGCGGCCTCCTGGTCCCAAACCAGGCGCTCTAGCCAAGCTGAGCCACACCCCGTTCTCAATTCATCATTTTCCTGACGACAAAAGTTATTATATAGGAACTCCTGATATTTGTCAACAACTTTTTTTGTTTTTTTCTACATATCTCTAACAGTTCAGCCATAACAGCTCGGATTAGCCGCTATGCGCTTTTCTCGCCACTTACGTGGCGAAATCCTCGCTAATGGCAGAGTGCCATATACAAAGTACACAAAAAATCTTCGTTTTCAAACAAGTTTGAACTCGCATTTTTGTGACTTTGTGCATGGCTGAACTGTTACACATATCTGATCTCGCCCTCCACTTTGCCTTCCTCATCCATCTCCAGAACGATATAACTTGGAAGTCGGTTCTCCTGGCGTGGATAGGTCAGACTCCCAGGATTCATAATAATCATGTCCTCTTCGAATTTCAGACATGGCTTATGTGTATGCCCGAAGATCACAATATCCGCTCCCCTGGCTCTTGCTTCTCTCTTCAGGTGATCGAGTGTCATAGAGACAAAGTAATGGTGCCCGTGGGTCATAAAGATCTTATGCGGCCCCATCTTAATTTCCACCTCAGGCGGAAGTTGGCCGAAAAAATCGTTGTTACCTGCCACCACGTAGGCCGGACAGCCGCTTCCGTACTCAATTTCCCACTCTCGTCCTTCAACATCTCCTGCGTGAAAAAGAACGTCAAACGGTTTCTCTTTTTCCAAGACAAGATCAAAATTGACATGCATTTTATGGGTATCGCTTACTACAAGAATTTTCTGTTTCTTCATAGGCTACCTCTCCTCGATCCGTTTCCTCATTTGCTGTAATCCTCTGCCCCTGTGGCTGATCTCATTTTTCTTTTCCGGCGGTAGCTCTGCTGTAGTACAGCCATACTCCGGAAGATAGAAAATCGGATCGTATCCGAATCCATGCTCTCCCTTTATCTCATAAGCCACTCTGCCTTCGATCACGCCAAGGGTCACTTCCTCTCCTCCGTCTGGAAAGACTGCGGCAATAGCACAGACAAATCTGGCTGTACGCTTCTCATCCGGTACTCCATCCATCCTTCTCAGAATTTCATTGTTCTTGATATCATAAGAAGTATCCTCTCCCATATATCTTGCGGAATAAATTCCGGGTTCCTTGTTCAGATAATCGATCTCCAGCCCCGAATCATCTGCCATTACGACATCATCCGGCAAAAGTGCATGGACAGCCCGCGCTTTAATCAGTGAATTCTCCTCAAATGTCTTCCCATTCTCTACGATCTCCGGGTTGACACCTGCCTCTTTCATGGAAAGAATCTCCATCCCAAGATCTTTCAGAATCTCCCGGATCTCTGCCATTTTATCTGTATTGCCTGTAGCAAAAATAATTCTACTCATCTTTTCCCTTCTTTCTCGGAGGCTTCGGCCCCATAAATTGATAGAAATACGTTTTAATCATGCCGTTATAAATCTTACGGTTCTTATCCGCCTTTCTTCCAAACCATTTCTCGGCATCCTCATAGCTCGTGATCATGTAGGCTGACCAGTCTTTCAATCCACGAAAACTATCGCCAAAATCTCGGTAAATCTCCGGCAGTGCCTCCTTCTCCTCCAGTCGCTCGCCGTATGGTGGATTGGTGATGATAAAACCGTAAGGCCTCGGATGCCTCAACTCCTTAACCGGACGTCTTTGGAAATGGATCAAATGATCCACTCCTGCTTGAACCGCATTTTTCCTTGCTATCCGGATGACATTCTCGTCAATATCATATCCCTGGATATCCGTTGTAATATTGTTTCGTATTCGATCTTGAGCCTCGGTCACCGCTTCGTACCAGGTCTTTCTCGGGATCAGATTGTCCCAATTCTCAGCGGTAAACTCGCGGTTCATACCCGGAGCCATATCCGCCGCCATCATGGCCGCCTCGATCACAAACGTCCCACTCCCACAGAACGGATCCACTAAAATCCGGTCACGCCGCCATGGTGTCAGGAGAACCAGAGCCGCCGCCAATGTTTCAGAGATTGGAGCCTTCCCGCTTTGAGGGCGGTATCCCCTCTTGTGCAGGGACTCGCCAGTGGTGTCAATCCCTACAGTAACGACATCTTTTTTAATAAATACGCGAACCGGATACTCTGCCCCTTCCTCGGGAAACCACTTCTGATGATAATGCTCCTTCATCCGCTCCACCATCGCCTTTTTCATTATTGACTGTATATCAGATGGACTAAAGAGCTTACTCTTCACAGACGCCGCCTTGGTGACCCAGAACTTTCCGTTCTTTGGTATGTAGCGCTCCCACGAAATCTGCTTCGTCCTCTGAAAGAGCTCCTCAAAGGTCCGAGCCTCAAATTCTCCCACCTTTAAAAGTATCCTCTCTGCGGAACGTAAGAACAGGTTTGCTCTACATAGCGCCAGCTCATCCCCATAAAATGAAACTCTGCCGTCCTCCACCTGTGCAATGTCGTATCCCAGATCCTGGATTTCTCTTTTGAGTACCGCCTCCAGGCCAAAGTGGCACGGTACAACGTATTCTATCTGCATTTCGTATCTCCATTCCCGATTTTGTTCTTCCTATATCTTACGTGCTGACCGCCCTCTTGTCAATAAAGTCTTTGGCTCCAGGTCTTTTGTCTCTTCTGTTTTACATCTTCATATCCTTCTTTTTATTTTTTATAGCCAAAAACCTCCCCGCTTTCTTAGTTTGGAAAGCGAGGAGGTCCTTGTCAGTGACCATATTCCTTAGTAGTTGCCGTTGTTGTAATCGCTATAGTCCTTGGTATGGCAGTCGGATGTCTTGTTCATGTTCTTGTTCTTCGTAGTGTTCTTCGCGCGCTCTGCATTTTTGCTGTTCTGCTGCTCATTTGCGTAAGAAGAATTGTAAGAGCTGTTTTTGTTCGTATTATTTGTGTTGTTATAATTTTTTGCCATTTCCATGTCCTCCTTTTGAATTATGGTACGCTGTTAGTATGCTCTTATCGGGCCGATTTATACGCCATTCTTTTTCCAAAAAGTGGTCTTCCAAAAATAAGATTTTCTTCCAAAATTTAAGCATTTTTTAACATTTTACTTGCTTTTTTGGTTATCATATATTATACTAATTTTTGTAGAAAGCAGGCTTTCTACACCCCTTATTAATTATTTATACTCCCCTCAAAAGACCGATGGCTCCCCCATCGGTCTTTTACTTATGCACGTTCCAGCATCATAGGTGGCTGCCAGAATTTTAGCCGCCTTTGGACTTTGTCTCGTCGCCGGTACGAAAAGAGGAGGTGCTGCCTTCATCAGGACAACACCTCCTTCCTTTAACGTCCACTCATCATACGCAGGATCAGCACCAGTATCAAAAGCGGCAGCGCAAACGGCAGTACCGCAGCGATCAGTCCAGTAATTACAGCTACAATGATAAAGAGGACAATCACAATGCCCGCAAAAAACAAAATCCTCTTCCACCAGGTGTCGATTCCAATCAAATGCAGAATAGGATGACTGTTGTTCTGCTCCTCCTCTTCTTCCGTGTAGGTATTCTGTACGGAACTGTACGTACCGGAGGCGGAACCATAGTACTCCCGCTCGTTCTCATCGGTATCGATAATCGTTCGGGCAATCATCCACGGGTCTCCCAACATATCCAGGACTTCCTGCTCTGTCTTTCCATTTCGCACCTCGCTTTGGATATAGGAATCATAATACTCGATATTTTCCCTAACTACCGGACCGCTCAAATCATTTTCCAGGGCTTCTCTCAGCTTATCTAAAAACTCGCTTCGATTCATATTCTATACCTCAAAAATCAGATCTCCATAAGATGGCATCGGCCAGATTTCCTTGTCCACAATCATTTCCAGTCTGTCCACCGGTGTACGAAGTGCCTCCATCACCGGAACTACTTCCTTATAGAAATACTCGGCCTGTGCTTGTCCTTCTGCCTTGAAAGCAGCTTCCGACGTTACCTGTTCCAGCCGCCCAAGAGCCTCTTTTGTCTCCTTTAAGAGTCCGCTTGTCTCCACAAGCAGCCCTCTTGGTACCTCCGCGTCCACTCCAGCCTGTACCACTGCATTGACCGTATCTGCCAGTGCCTTTGTCCCACGGATCACAGCCGGAATGATATGCTTACTTGCAATATCAATCATTGTGCGTGCTTCAATATTGATCGCTTTCGCGTAAGCTTCATACTTAATCTCCGCACGGGAATGAAGCTCTGCCCTTGTAAAGACATGGAACTTCTCAAAGAGTTCCACGCTCTTTTCCTCCACAAGTGCAGGAATCGCATCTACCATGGATGGAAGATTCGGGAGTCCCCGTCTCTTTGCCTCCTCAACCCACTCATCGGAGTAGCCGTTCCCATTGAACACGATCTTCTGATGCTCAGTCGCATAGGACTTGATCAGATCATGCAATGCCTGCTCAAAATCTTCCGCCTGCTCCAGCGTATCGCAAGCCTCGCAGAGCGCCTCAGCCACAATGGTGTTCAGAACGATATTTGGCGCCGCAGCCGAATCTCTTGATCCAAGCATACGGAATTCAAACTTATTTCCGGTAAAAGCAAACGGCGACGTCCGGTTTCGATCGGTCGCATCCTTATTCAATCCAGGAAGAGCTTTCACCCCTGTCTGAAGCTTACCTCCCTTGATGCTATGGGTCGCATTTCCTGTCACAACAAGCTGCTCCAATACATCTTCTAATTGTTCTCCAAGGAACACGGAAATGATAGCCGGCGGAGCCTCACTGGAACCCAGACGCTGATCGTTTCCCGGATCCGCGGCAGATTCCCGGAGTAAATCCGCATGTCTGTCAACAGCCCGCAACACGCAGAGCAGCATCAAAAGGAACTGGATATTCTCATGCGGTGTTTTCCCAGGGTCGAGAAGATTCTTCCCGTCGTCTGTCGTCAGAGACCAGTTATCATGTTTTCCGGAACCATTGACGCCGGCAAACGGTTTTTCATGGAGCAGGCAATGAAGGCCCTGCTTTTCCGCTACCTTTTTCAAAGTCTCCATAATCAGTTGGTTGTGGTCTACCGCCACATTGCACTCTACAAAGATCGGGGCCAGTTCATGCTGAGCCGGAGCCACCTCATTGTGCTGCGTTTTCGCCGTCACACCAAGTCTCCATAACTCCTCGTTGACCTCTTTCATAAATGCCGCGATCCGTGCCCGGATACTTCCAAAGTAGTGGTCATCTAATTCCTGTCCTTTTGGCGGCATTGCCCCAAACAAAGTACGTCCGGTAAATACAAGATCTTTCCGTTTCAGATATTTCTCCCGATCTACAAGAAAATATTCCTGTTCAATTCCTACAGAAGGTTTCACGCGCTTTGAGGTGGTGTTTCCAAACAAACGGAGGAAGCGGAGCGCCTGCTTATTAATCGCCTCCATAGATCTCAGAAGAGGAGTCTTTTGATCCAATGCTTCTCCCGTGTAGGAACAGAACGCGGTCGGCACATAGAGTATACAGCCATTTTCATCTTTCTTTACAAAAGCCGGAGAAGTTGGATCCCATGCTGTATAACCCCGTGCCTCGAATGTCGCTCTCAGCCCTCCTGACGGAAAGGAGGAGGCGTCCGGTTCTCCCTTAATCAGCTCTTTTCCGGAAAAACTCATCAACACCTTACCGTTTGCCATCGGTGCAGAGATGAATGAATCATGTTTCTCTGCCGTCACGCCGGTGAGAGGCTGGAACCAGTGTGTGTAATGAGTGGCGCCCTTCTCAATCGCCCATTCTTTCATCTCGTGGGCAATGACGTCCGCCGTATTGATATCCAGCTCCTTGCCCTCCTCGATTGTACGTCTCAATTCCTTGTAAATCTTCTTCGGCAGACGCTCCTGCATCACAGTATCATTAAATACGTTCTCTCCGAAAATCTCAGCCACATTGATATCCCTTTTGTTCTCCTCCATTTGTTTTCCTCCGTTTCTTTATACAGAAAAAGGCACTCCATGCAAGTGGAATGCCTTGTATTCTCTTTTTATGAATTATTCTGCTTTTCCTACGGAACCGAATAATTCCATCTTTTCTTTTACTTTTTCAACGATAGCTTCTGCACCTGGTTTTAATAATTTACGAGGATCGAAGCCTTTTTTCTCTTTATCCTTACCTGCTTCAATATACTTGCGTGTAGCTTCAGCAAATACAAGCTGACATTCTGTATTAACATTGATCTTTGCTACGCCAAGACTGATTGCCTTTTTAATCATGTCATCCGGAATACCTGTGCCTCCATGAAGTACAAGTGGCATATCTCCCGTCAGAGCCTGAATCGCGTCAAGAGTCTCAAAGCTAAGTCCCTGCCAGTTCTCCGGATACACCCCATGAATGTTTCCGATACCTGCAGCAAGCATATCAACACCCAGATCAGCAATCATCTTACATTCATTCGGGTCCGCACATTCACCGGCTCCGACAACTCCGTCTTCCTCGCCGCCGATAGATCCGACCTCTGCCTCCAGAGACATTCCTTTTTCCTTGCAGATTGCGGCAAGTTCTTTTGTTTTAGCCACATTCTCCTCAATCGGATAATGAGAACCATCAAACATAATGGAAGAGAATCCTGCTTCGATGCACTTCTGGCATCCTTCATAAGTACCATGGTCTAAATGAAGAGCAACCGGAACCGTGATCTTCATCTCTTCAAGCATACCATTGACCATTCCAACCACAGTCTTGTAACCAGCCATGTATTTTCCTGCGCCTTCGGATACTCCAAGAATCACCGGGGACTTTGTCTCCTCTGCTGCTGTCAGAATCGCTTTTGTCCATTCCAGGTTGTTAATGTTGAACTGACCCACCGCATAATGTCCTGCTTTTGCTTTCTTTAACATTTCTGCTGCTGATACTAACATATTCTCTCCTCCATTTTCAAAGATATGACCCCCAGGGGAATCGAACCCCTGATTCCACCGTGAGAGGGTGGCGTCTTAACCGCTTGACCAGGGGGCCATGTGCCAGTGAAGAAACACATCCGTGTTACCTCACTCGCTTATTGTATACTATCTGCCCAAAATATACAAGTCTTTTTTTCAATTTTTTAAAATTTCTTTTCCTCCTCTTCATCCAGTTCCTCTAAAGCCCTCCTTTTCAGGCTTTCTTTATATGGATGGTGAATCAGCTCATATGCCTTTTCCTCCGGTACCATGATGCATAGCTCCTGCTGACGGTTTTGGATGCGGACTTTGTCAAACTCTCCCCCGAACTCCCCGTCTAGCGTCCACGGAATTTCTTCCAGGGACTCAAATGAAATCTCCCTGGCTTTGATATTATATATATAATCGGAATTCTTTTCCTTACTCATCAGCGAAGTCACAATACTCTGCATCTCCAGCAGGTTTTTCGGCGACCGGACAAGTGTCACTTCAAATTCTCCATCATCGAATTCTACCTCATGGCCAAACATGTTGCGGAATCCGCCCATAGATCTGGAGTTGGTGACGGAACAAAATACAAAGTCATCCTCAATGTCATTGCCGTCGTACTCTACTCTGACGTGGTAGGATGGGATATCGAAAAGCCGCTTTGCCCCCTCCATGACGTAAGCCAGGTGCCCAAGCATATTCTTCATCTCCTGTTTGGTCTGATAGGAGACATCTGTGAAAAGACCGAACGCTGCCACATAGACGAAATAATCGTCGTTAAACTGTCCGATATCACAGTGAAACGGCTTTCCATTGACCGCTGCGTCCGCTGCGCTCAGAAGATCTTTCGGAATATGCAGACTGTTGGCAAAATCGTTCGTCGTCCCTGTCGGAATGTAGCCAACCGGAGTCTTTCCCCCACGCTTCATCATGCCGGTCACTACCTCATCGAGCGTCCCATCTCCCCCGCTGCACACAACGATATCATAATCTTCCTCGTATCGTTTTACTTTCTTATAAGCATCATGGTAACTCTGGGTCGGATAGATGACTACCTCGCATCCGCTTTTTACAAAAAGATCCACAATATCGGAAAGCTTTGGCTTTAAAAGCCCTTTCCCCGCGTTCGGGTTGTAAATGAACAAAATCTTTTTCATATTTACATTCCTCCTCTCGGTCGCGCCTTTTCCTTTCCTGTTATGACAGGAAAAGGATGTTCACCTCCCTCGTGGTAACACCCTTTTACACTCTACTCTCTATGTACGTATCGGAACTTATCTCGCATGTTCCAAAAACTTCTCAATGCCTTTTGCCGCCGCTTCCTCGTCGACGCCTTCCGCAACCACTGTCAGATCCTCGCCGCCGCTTAACTTCAGGCTCATCATACCCATGATGCTCTTGGCATTAATCTTTTTGCTTCCGATCTCAATGAACACGCGGCTTTCATACTGACTTGCTTCCTGTACAAGCAAAGCGATCGGTCTTGCATCCAATCCGTCGTCACATTTGATCTTCAATGGTTTCTTAATCATTTTGTACCTCCTTGAACTCCATTTGCTTTTCTTAATTCCTCAGCAATTTCGCCTAGACGGCGCAGCCTGTGATTGACCCCGGACTTTCCTACCGGCTCCGGCATCAGCTCTCCAAGCTCTTTTAATGTCGCTTCCGGATATTGCAGACGGGCCATCGCCATATCCCTTAATCCGTCAGAAAGCTTCTCAAATCCTATACAGTCTTTGATGTATGTGATATCCTCCATCTGCTTGACCGCCGCTGAGACAGTCTTATGGATATTGGCTGTTTCACAGTTCACCTTTCGGTTGACCGTATTTCTCATCTCCTTTAAGATGCGGATATTCTCAAACTCCATCAGGGCAACCGGCGCATCCATCACATTCAGTGCCAGTGAAATCTGAGTGCCTTCCTTTAAATATACGACAAACGACTTCTTCCGTTTCACCACTTTCGCATCCATCTCGAATCCCTGTATCAGCTTCTTCAAAAGCTCGGCTTTCTCCTCAGACGCGCATACAATTTCAAAATGATAAGATTTGTGGGGATCACTCATCGATCCGGCCGTCAGAAAAGCTCCCCGAAAGAAAGCCCTCTTGCAGCATCCATTCTGGTAAACAAGGCTGCTGACTCCAAGAAATCCTCCATGCTTTGGTTCATCCAGAACCAGCTTTGCAGCCTGAAGAATCCTTTCTGTCTGTTTCCGACCACCGACTGCGATCAAGTATAAAATACTTTTTTTGTCCTGATTTCTACGGATAGAAATTTCAGCCTTTATATTAAACGCTTTTTCCAATAATGTAAAGTACTTTCTTGCAACTGCAATATTTTCCGTACTGAGCTTTAAGACGGGATGCTCCTCCTCTTCCATAGCCGCGCCCGCCGAAAAATACAGAATTGCCGCACATTCCGCGATCTGGCAATGTCTGGCGTTGCTGATCTGCCCCGCCAGTTCTTCTTTTACGTTTCCCGAAAATGACATGTACTTATATTCCTTTCACTCTCGCATCTTTTTCAATGTCCCTGTGCTCAATCTTCAGACCATAGCCCTCCTCCTGCTCCAGAGCATAATATAGCGCGTTTGCCAGGGTGACTGACCTGTGCTTGCCGCCTGTACATCCAATACCTATGACCAGTTGATTCTTACCTTCAGCCACATAATTCGGAATCAGAAACTGCACCATATCCACAAGCTTATCCAGAAACTTGCGGGCTGTCTCACTGCTCATCACGTAGTCCCTGACTGGAGCGTCATTGCCGCTCATCGGACGAAGATCCTGGATATAGTATGGATTCGGTAAAAACCGGACGTCAAATACCAGATCTGCATCCCCCGGAATCCCGTACTTAAATCCAAAAGACAAAATCGTAACATAAAGATTTTTATAATTTTTATTCTCCACAAAGATTTTCAATATCTCAGAACGCAGTTCTCTTGTCAGCATCTGACTCGTATCAATGATGTAATCTGCCTGCTGCTTTAAAAAGATCGTCCTCCTGCGCTCTTCATCGATCCCTTTATCAACCCGGCCATCCCCCGCAAGCGGGTGGCTCCGTCTCGTCTCTTTGTATCGCTTGATCAGCGCTTCATCCGAAGCGTCCAGAAAGAGAATCTCAAACTTGACGTCTTTCTTTCTCAGAGTTTCCAGGGTCTCCCGGAGCTGTCCGAACTTCTGACTGCTCCGGATGTCGATTCCAAGCCCTACTTTCGTGTACTCTGATCCTGGCAGAATCAGCATCTCCATAAACTTCGGCAGAAGTGGGACCGGAAGATTGTCTACGCAGAAATATCCCGCATCCTCCAGCATCTTGAGTGCCGTTGATTTTCCTGCTCCCGAAATTCCTGTTACAATTACAATCCGCATATTCCATACCGCCTTTTCTTATTGTGTCTGTCTCTTTTGTCCTGTCTAATCCTTTTTAGGTCCGAAATCTCCAAGACGGCGTACTTCCGGCTCCAGCCGGACGCCAAACTTCTTATACACCCGGTCGGAAACCTCCTGCATAAGACGATTAACATCTTCCGCTGTAGCCCCCCCTTTATTAATGACAAAGCCGCTGTGCTTTTCCGATACCTGAGCTCCTCCAACCGCAAAGCCTCTAAGCCCTGTGTCCTGAATCAACTTGCCCGCAAAATACCCTTCCGGACGCTTAAACGTGCTTCCCGCACTCGGATATTCCAGCGGCTGCTTCGTTGTCCGTCTTCTCTTGAAATCTTCCATCTTTGCCGCAATGTCCTCACGATCCCCCTTCTGAAGCCGCAGACACACTGCCACTACGATGTAGCCCTGCTTCATAATCCGGCTTGTCCGGTATCCAAACTCCAGCTCCTCCCCTGAAAGGACGAGGGATCGTCCATCCTGATCGAGCACTGTCACTTTCTCAATCACATCTTTCATCTCTCCGCCGTAGGCTCCCGCATTCATCACGGCAGCTCCGCCAATCGTCCCCGGAATACCGGACGCAAACTCAAATCCCGCAAGCTTATGCTCAAGTGCCGCCGAAGCGATCTGGCTCATCAGAGCTCCGGCCTGTGCCCGGATCGTACATCCATGCACTTCGATAACCGCCATTTCCCTCCCGATCGCAATAATGACGCCCCGGTACCCTGCGTCACTTACCAGGAGATTACTCCCGTTTCCTACAATATAATATGGCACCTCTTCTCTCCTGCATAGACTGATCAGTGCCCGAATTTCTTCCTCTGACTTCGGCATCACATAGTAATCCGCTGTTCCTCCCAACCGGAAGGTCGTGTGCTTTGCCATCGGTTCCTGCACTTTCACTCGTTCCTGTTCCATGCATCCGCACAGTTTTTCATAAAACTCTCTGTTCATATCTATTCTCCAAATATTCTTTGATACTATTCTGTTTCCAGTTTATTGTCTTATCATACATCAAAGGCTGTCCAAATTCAATGAACTCTTGCAAAATCGGTTAAAATACGATAATATAGAAAGCAGTATCATTTATTATATTTATCAAAAGGAGTGAACTTTTCATTGGACTCGTCAACAGTCATACAAATTGTGATTCTCATATGTTTATTAGCACTTTCCGCATTCTTTTCTTCCGCGGAAACTTCCCTTACGATGGCGAACAAGATCCGCATGCGTTCTCTTGCGGACGAGGGGAATAAACGTGCCAAGATGGTACTCTGGCTTTCCGAACATTCCTCCCAAATGTTAACTGCTATTCTGATCGGGAATAATGTTGTCAATCTTTCCGCATCATCCCTTACGACCAGTATTGCTTACAAATTCGGCGGCTCTGCTATCGTCATTGCCAATGCCGCAATTACAATCCTGATTCTCCTCTTCGGGGAAATCACACCGAAGACGACGGCTACCCTTTATCCGGAAAAAGTCTCTCTGATTTATTCTCCGATCATCAAGACATTCACCCGGATTATGACTCCGCTGATCTTTTTGATCAACCTTCTTTCCAGGGGAGTTCTGGCGTTGCTTCACATTGATCCCAGCGCTCAGAGCCGTACAATGACAGAGTCCGAACTTCGGACTATCGTGGATGTAAGCCACGAAGACGGTGTGATCGAATCCGAGGAAAAGGAAATGATTTACAACGTCTTTGATCTAGGAGACGCCAAGGCAAAGGACGTCATGGTGCCAAGAGTACATGTGACCTTTGCGGATATCAACAGCACCTACGACGAACTGATTAATATCTTCCGGGAAGATAAATTCACCCGTCTTCCGATCTACGAAGACACAACGGATAATGTGGTTGGTACTATTAATATGAAAGATCTTCTGTTATATGACAACACGAAGGAATTTCATATCCGTGATATTTTGCGCGACGCTTACTTTACCTACGAGTACAAAAACATCTCCGAGCTTCTCGTAGAGATGAGAGAAGCTAAATTTAATATTGCCATTGTTCTCGATGAGTATGGTGAAACGGCGGGGCTTATTACATTGGAAGATATTTTGGAGGAGATCGTCGGGGAAATCCACGATGAGTATGATGAGGATGAAGAAGATGACGTCAAAGAGCTTGGCACTAATGAGTATATCGTGGAAGGTTCCACCAATCTGGACGATTTAAATGATGAGCTGGGACTTCAAATGGAATCTGATGATTACGATTCGCTGGGCGGCTTTATCATTGAAAAGCTAGATCGACTCCCTTCAGAAGGCGACGAAGTTACAACATCGGACGGGGTCCGTTTAGTTGTAGAAAAACTGGATAAAAATCGTATTGAAAGTGTACATGTTTACCTTCCTCCAGACTGGGTACACCCGGATAAGGAAGAGAATTAAGTTGCTAAAACCTCCATGCGTTTCTGTTAAAACGCACTTAGGAGAACCGGAGCATCCGGTTCTCCTTTTTATATTGCCAATTCCCAAATGCAGCTTTCGCACTTCCGGTAATGATTTAACCCTCTTCGTTGGCATCCTCTACTTCCTCACCGGCCAGTTTTAATACCGAACGGAGTTCCTCCTCGCTTCTGTCTGTATAGAGCGCAAGTTCCTCCAGGGTAATCTTGCGCCCCATCTCCTCTTTCAGCTTTTTGATCTGTCCATCCAGCTCGTCCACCTTTTCCACCATCTTGCGGTCACGGACATGGACGTCCCGCTGCTCCTCCTGGAATGCCTCGATTCCCTCACGAACCGCGTTCAGAATCTTCTCTTCCTCTCCTGACTCCTTAAGCGCAAGCATCAGGCTGACATTTCCTTCCTGAACCAGATCGCCCAGAAAGACGCTTCCGTCGTGAAGCTCTTTTGCAATTTCCAGCACACGTTCCAAAAATGGCAGAAAACTTCCCTGTTCTGCGCCGACTCGCGTCTGAAGCTCTCTCTCGTAGTTCTGTAGGTACGTCTGTTCTTCCTGCGTCAGGGTACTTTCTTTTTCTTCCGCCTCATAGACTCTTCCATGCTTTCTTTCGTATCCTGATACGGCTACCTTCTGAGACAAAAGGTAGTCGTATACAAGCTCCATCTGTTCGTCACTTAAATCATCATTCTCAAAATATCTTTCGATTTCTTCTTTCTGGATCCTGTTAGCATGCTCCTTTGCTTCCTCCAGAATCCATCCAAGTTTTCCCTGAAATTCCAGTCTGTCTGCCATCTGTATTTCTCCTTTTCTTTTTCATTCCTGTATCGGGTTCTTACGGGATCAGTCTCCCGAAATGACCACCGTCTGGTATCCCGCTCTTCGCAGCGCCTGTTCTGTGCTTGCAGCATTGTCAACAGATGTAAACTGCCCCACCAGAACCTTATAATATGGGCCGATGCGGTTGACAAAGGCCGGAAACTCATCTGCCAGAAGTTCTTCTTTCAGCCGTTCGGCATTTTCCATATTTCTAAAGGCTCCAACCTGAATGTGATAACGCGGCGGTGCCTCTTCTTCCGGTTCCACTTCCGGAGTCAGCTCCGGCATGACATCCGGGACGCTGTCCATGTCAACAACAGGATTTTGCATCAGCGTATCAAGAATTCCTTCGGCGATCGCCAGGGCTATGGCGTCAAAATTTTCATCAAAGAGCTGATTATCCGTGTCGGAATTGATAAACCCAAGCTCTACTAGGACTGCCGGCATCTTTGTCCGCTTGAGCACCACCAGATTCGGTCTGGCTTTCACACCCAGATTCCTGAAACCGATCGTCTCCAACTGGTCATTGATATCTTCCGCCATCTCGTATTTGATACCCGAAAGATCATACACCAGACTCTCTACTCCGGATACCGCATTGTCAATCGGATACGAATTGCGGTGTATGGAAACGAAATAGTCCACCCCGGCCTCATTCGCTTCCATTGCTTTTTGGTATGGAGTCTCATAAATATCTGTGGTTCTTGTATACTGTACATCAATCCCTCTGTTCTCCAGAATTTCTCCAATTGCCAGTACCATCCGAAGTGTATCGTCTTTTTCCTGTCTTCCTTTGTAAACCGCTCCCGGATCTCTTCCCCCATGTCCGGCATCCAGCATAATAGAAACTGCCATAAAAGCTCCTGCATATGTCGTTTTTACATACATATGCAGGAGTCCTGTCCTAAGTTCATTCCTAATCCGCTCTTTTCTCCTGAGCCATAATCAGATTGGTGTTTTGTCTCTCATACTGATTGAGCTGCACATATTGCGAAAATTCATTTGCAGTATATTTTGGTCTGTACCATTCTTTCGATGAAAACCATGCGTTCAGATCTTCTGTCTCGAAAATTCTCCCATGCCTCGCGAAAATCTCATTTCTTCCAAACCGAAGCTCCTCTTTTGTTTTACCTTCAAAATCTCTCTCTGTCAGAAGTCGTTTATCGCTTTCCGGGAAGATGTAGTCCTCATCCTCCTCTTCCTTCTGCGGCTTCGTTCTCGTATCGGAATACGGATCTTTCTTCATCGTGCAGTCCATCTCAGCCGTCAGCCCCTCAGACTGCCCGCCGGACGCTCTCTTAACCACTACTTTTAATGCCTCATCCTGGAACTCAATCGTCCCTTCCATCCGGTTACTGTATTCATCGGAAAAAGTAAAAGAAGCTATCTTATCCGTTACGACTCCCGTCACATCGTTTGCTCCCCGGAACACATAATCCTCATCGTTTCCGTAGGTTTTTCTGATATCAAAGACGACTCTCTGATCCGCCGCGCTCTTAATCTTGACTTCACACATGCCGCCTGTGGACATCACTTCCGACTCCACATTCGCCTCGTCACACCATGCTCCTTTATAGTTTTTCAGACTCCAGGAGGACTCCTTCTTCTCCTCTCTTTCTACCTGCTCTTCCTCCTGCTCATGTTCCCTACTCGTCACCATCTTGCCAAGGTAATTGCCGCCCACCGCCGCAAGCCCGATGAGGACGACTGCCGCAACAATAATCATCACGAACCATTTTCGAAAGAAGGATTTCTCCTCGGCCGGCTCATCCCCGTCCTCCATCTCGAGCTTTTCTACCAGATCCTCATAGATCTTTCCCAGTCTGGCCTGTCGGATCTCTTCTTCCGCGTCTTCTCTCAAAAGCTCAAACATGAGAACCATCATATCAAAGGAAATATCCACATGCAGGTATCCTGCCTGTGTACACATGAGTCCCAGCTCAATTCTCGCGTACTCCAGGATTCCCCGCAACTTTTCGACCGGACATTTCCATAGGCGGGAAAGCTCTTCCATGCTCCATCCCTCGTAGTAATGCGCCAGACAGACAAGCCGTCCCGCTGTTCCAATCTGCTTGTAACTGGACTTTAAAATCCGGACAATCTGCTGACGCTCTGCCGGCGTCTCCGGTGCCTCCTGTCCTTCCCAGGATGGAGCCGTCTTCTCATCTTCCAGAATGATCCCCTTCTTACGACATTCCCGTTCACCAAGCTTATAAAGAACTGTATAGAGCCATCTCTCCATCTTCGTCGTATCCTGCAGAGTGCTGATCGTCCGGAATACAACGAGATAGACTTGACGAACCAGCTCTCTTGCCTCACCCCGGTTTCCCATCATCAGTCTGGCCCGGAAATAGACATCCGCACAGGTTTCCCGGTAGACCGTACCGATTCCCTCGCTTTCGCCTCTCTTGGCCAGCTCCACTGCCAACTTTAAACTTTCTTTCATATCTGCTCCCACTCAACTTTCCATGCATTGTTCTTCAGCCATTTCCTGTGCCTCCGGTAATCCGGTCAAACCACTCTACCTGACTCCGAAAGCCCATGGAATAATTCATCTCCTCACTTCATATTATCATATGTTTCCCCACTTTACGCAACAGATTCTTGTGATTTTCATCCTTTTCCACTCTGATTTTCCCTTTGAAGCCAATGAATTTCCATGCGGATGCCAAGATGCCAGAAGGATCTTCTATCTATAAACAGAAAAAACACGACAATTTTCCCCTGGAAAACTACCGTGCCCTTTTCTGATCTCTTTATTCTTTAGCTGAATCGCTCTTTGTCACCTCGGCCTTGTCCCACAACCAGGAAATCACTTTGTTCGCCAGCGCCTGATCCTTTATCTCGTCCTCTGAATACTGACTTTTCAGATCATCCACTGTCATCTGCTGCGCCTGTGCGTTCTCATCCAGCCACTCGCTGATCTCATTCTCTGAAACAGTGATCTTTTCTTCCTTCGCGATCAGATCCAGCACTTCCTGCTGTTTGACATACTCTTTGATCTGCGAATCCAGCTCCTCCTTAAAAGTATCCTCGTCCATTCCCATATACTGCTCCAAAAAATCCGCAAACTCCATATTTAGGGATGTCGCAATCTGCTGATACTGCTCAGTCATTTGGTCTTTATATTTCTGGACCTTGTCCTTCGGATACTTAAGCAGTTCCACATGTTTCATCAACTCGTCCATGATCACCGACTTTTTATCGGATTGGTTCTGAACTACAGCCTGACTCTCCAGTGTCCCGCGTATCTCTTTCGTATACTGCTCAACAGTCGTATCCTCTCCCTTTACCATAGTTACAAACTCATCATTCATTTCCGGAAGAGTGACTTCCTCGATTTTAGAAAGCGTGATTGTAAAGACCGCATCCTTTCCCGACAGGTCCGGATTATTCTGATATGGATCTGGAAACGTCGTATTAATATCAAAAGTCTCTCCGGCCGAATGTCCTACAATTCCATCTTCGAATCCATCAATATATCCGCCCGCTCCTAATTCCAGTTGCTGTGCGGATGCCGTACCCCCATCAAAGGCAACCCCATCCACCTTTCCAGAATAATCAATCGTTACCCTATCTCCTTTCTGAGCCGGACGGTCTGTGATCTCTTTGTACGTCGCATAATTCCCGCGGATCTGCTCCATCTGAGAATCTACCGTCTCGTCAGTCACCTTGCTTTCCGTTATTTCATTCACTTCAAGCCCTGTATATCGATTAATTTTGACATATTCATTTTCAATCTCTTTCGGTCCGCATCCTGCCAGCCAGAATACAGACACCATTGTACACACTCCGGCAATCAGAGCGCTTTTTCTATTCCTCATTCTCCCCGGTCTCCTTTGCTGTTATCTCCTACCATTTATATCATACTTCCACTCTTTTGACAAGACATCTCTCCGACCTGACGTGCATCCATCTCTTTCGTTTCGTTCCCGTCTCCCCGCCAATGAAAACTACAAAAGCGGAGAGAACAGCCGGGAGATCTGTTCCCGGATTCTTATGGAAAGGCCTCTTTGCCGATAGCTTTCTTCTGTCACTTCCTGGCAATGCAGCATATCATTTTCAAAGGCGTCTCTAAGTTTCTGTGAGGTCCGTTCGCTGTAGATTGTGGCATTGACTTCAAAGTTGAGCTGAAAACTTCGGATATCCATGTTGGCCGTACCGACGCAGCTAACAAGTCCATCGATCGTCAATGTCTTGGCATGGAGAAAGCCATTCTGATATGTGTAGCATTTTGCGCCAGCAGCCGCCATCTCTCCGAGATAAGAGTAAGTGGCCCAGTAAACAAACGGATGATCCGGCTTGCAAGGGATCATAATGCGGACATCAACACCGGACTTTGCTGCGATTTTGAGAGAGTCCAAGATTGCCTGATCCGGAATGAAATACGGCGTCTGCAAATAAATATGATGTTCTGCCATTTGAATCATTTTCAAATAGTTATCACGGACACTGTCATATTTGGAGTCCGGGCCGCTGGATACAATCTGAACAAGAGATCTTCCATCCCGTTCGTACTCCGGAATCTCAAACAGCCGGTCCTCCAGAAAGAGATTCTCCTTAGCCGCATAGTTCCAGTCCAGAACGAATCGGACTGCCAGGGAAGTCACAGCGGATCCCTCGATGCAAAGATGGGTATCTCTCCAGTATCCGAACTTTTTCGTGTCCAGTCCGATGTACTCTCTTCCGATATTAAAACCGCCCACAAAACCGACTCTGCCGTCGATGACCGCTATCTTCCTGTGATTACGGTAGTTGACCCGAAACTGGAACTGTCCCAGAAACGCCGGAAAAAACTCGGCCACCTCCACGCCGCCTTTTTCCAGCCGTTTCCATGACTTTTCCCGCATTTTCCGGCATCCCATACTGTCAAAGAGCACCCTTACTTCCACGCCCTCTGCCGCCTTTTTTAACAGTATCTCCTCGATTTCCTTCCAAAGCTCATCGTCTCGAATAATGTAATATTGCAGATGAATATAATTTTTTGCGCCTTTCATCTCTTCCATGAGGGCATCGAATTTCTCCCGACCGTCTGTAAAAATCCGGATATCATTATTGTCCGTCAACACGGCTTCGGCCGTATTCAGATTATAAAGGATCAAACTCTGAAACCGCTCCATCTCGGGCGTCTTCAGCCTCAGCTTCCTCCTGTAAATGGATTCCTCCTGCCTTCTTACCGCATATTTGATTTCGTCTTCGATCTCTTTCATCTTAAACATCCTGCTCTTTCTGTAGTCCTGGCCTACTACCAAATAGAGAAGGAAACCGACGATCGGAATGAAATAGAGAACCAGAAGCCAGGTCCAGACTGCCGTCGGATTTCTCCGCTGAAAGAAAATAATCAGGATGGACAGAATAATGTTGATGAAGACGAGATTATCCAAAATCCATAGAAACAATGCTTTTGTAATATCCCATAACATTTCCATATGCTTTCTCACCTCGTTTCCTGCCCCTATTATACTTGTACGAAAAAAAAGATGCAACCCACCCAAAAAGTACCGTAACCATTCAGCCGCAAGCGAAGACGCAAACTCCCGGAAAACTGCCTTTAAACCACTTGCGCTTCCTTGGAAACAATGCTACAATACAACATGTGTAACAAAAGATTGGAGGAGAGTTATTCAGATGAGTCCGTTTTTTATCGTATCACTCGTGATTCTTGTTATTCTGGTTGTAGCTCTGATTGTTCTTTATTTTCTTGGCAAGCGCGCCCAGAAAAAGCAGCAAGAACAGCAGGAAAAGATCGACGCTATGGCACAGACCGTTTCCATACTTGTCATAGACAAGGGACGCATGAAACTCAAAGAGGCTGGTTTCCCTTCTATTGTACTGGAAAGCACGCCAAAATATTTACGCCGATCCAAAGTTTATGTCGTAAAGGCAAAAGTCGGACCGAAGATTATGACGTTCATGTGTGATGACAAAGTATTTCCGCTGATTCCTGTAAAAAAGGAAGTCAAAGCAACTGTAAGCGGTATCTACATCACAGCAGTCAGAGGCGTGAGAGGTCCTCTTGAGGCGCCGAAGAAGAAAAAAGGATTTCTCGCAAGAGCGAAGGAATCCGCAAAGAAAGCCGCAATGGAGAATGCTTCCAAATCAAAAAAGAAATAAAAACCGTAAGGAGAGCACGAAAAGGATGCTCATTAAAAATCGCCAGTTCCGGCACATGTCGGTTCTGGCGATTTTTCAATTCTTATATTCTTTACTGCCATCCATCCAAAAAAATCGGATTACTCCATGCCTTTCTTCCGTATCGATCCGTACAGACAGCACGCACATAAGTTTCGTGCCCTTTCAGCAGATAGGCTGCTGTTTGAATCGTCTCCTCCAAAGATTTGCTTAAAATAGACCTCCCGTCATTGATACGATTCCCCGTAATAAAGTCTATTCGCCTTACAGCGCTGCACTTTATGTACGCCTGACCGTTTCTGATGCCCCAGTCATAGATCTCCGGCCCCGAGGAAGAATAATAATTTCCGGCCAGCATATTTTTCACGATCTCCTCGTGGGAAAGCTTAGGTGCTTTCACGACAATATAGCCCCCAAACGTGTCTTCCACCTCTTCGTTGTTGTGATTGTCATCCGAGGCAAACGCGAAAATCTGTTTTCCTTCTCTTAACATCACATCCCACCTGGCCTCATCATATCCGGTCGCACTTTCATTCTCTGTACCGTAATTATAGATTTCCAACGCCCAGATTCCTCTCGTATGAATGAATTCTTCCTCTCGCACTCTGGACCAGACCGGGTGATTATATGTAGCGATCAGTCCTCTGGAAGTCATCTCATCCGCAAGCTCCTGAGCTACACCCGCACCGTCCCACTCTCCATAATATTTTCTGACAGTGTGACCTTCCATATGGTTGTATAACGGGAGAGCCGCTTGCTTCTGCATCTCTTCCGTACCGAGAATCCCATGGATATGGTGTACCTTTTTCCCAAAAGGAGAGGATTTCGACTCAAATAAAACCGCGGACGCCTCCATTCCCGGCAAAATAATAAAATCTTCGCAGTCAAATTGGGAGCGGTAATCGGTATACAGATCATGTTCGGAAAAACAAAGAAAATGGTAACCGTGTTTTCTGTATATGTTTACTGCCTCTTCCGGCGTCAAATGACCGTCTGAATGAATGGTATGGCTGTGAAGATTGCCTTTATACCAGTTCCCATCTTTGGAAAATCCCGGTATCGTCAGACAGTCAAGTTCTTTTTCCGTCATTTTTGCCTCTTTCATATGTTTTCCTCCATATACTCTAAATGAATCCCGAAGCTTCTCATTCCTCAGACAATTCCTTCTTTTGGCGCTCCATCATCGCTTTTACCATCTGAGCGGATTTTTCACCTTTAGTACAGGCGTGTATTTTTACACAACAGTCTGCCATCGGATGATCCTCCATTTCCATCCGATAACGAATTTCCGCAAAAATCTCATCTTCTTTTACATCCAGATCAATTCCCGTCGTCCACACTCCAAAATGAAGTTGTCCGTACGGCGTCTCATAGCAGGAAAGAGTGCGCTTATCTTTCTCAAAAAAAAGGCTCCCTCGCATCTCTCCCGCTTTCATAATCTCTACACTTCGGTCTCCTGTGATTTTGATCTTACTTTTCCCAGATTTTCTGCCGCTTTCAGACGCCTCTTCATACACGAAATAATGCTTTCCATTTTTAAAGAAATAATCAGCAGAAGTAAGCATTTCCACTGCCTCAGCATCTTTCGGTCCCTGTCCTCCATCATCCAACATCTCCCACTGTGTTCCTGTAATTCCCAGTAATATTTCTCTTTCCATATCCAGTTCCTGCCGTCCTCTACATCGTATTCTGATTTTATTTTAATATTCTTCGATATTGATTCGCTGTGTCGTGCGGATATCATAAGGAAGGATGGAATTGGCAAACTGCTTGAACTTGTCCGCCGTATCGCTCACATAGAACTCGTAAGAGCCGTTTGCGCATGCAGGCCCTTTCTGTTCCTCCCCTTTTGTTTCTTTGCCGCGGCTTCCTCCTTCGTTTAACAGATCCATTCCTTTTAAAAGCTTACGCAGCTCCATAGCTGTCTCGTACGCGGGATTTACAAGCTCGATTCCATCCCCCAAATACTTCATAATCCGTGAGCGCAGAAGTGGATAATGGGTACATCCCAAAATCATCGTATCGATATCCGATTCCTTCATAGATGCCAGATAGTAATCAATGACTTCCTCCGCAATATGGTGCTTGGCAAATCCCTCTTCCACGATCGGGACAAAAAGCGGGCATGGCTTACCAATTACCTCCACCCCTGGCATCATCTCCTCCATTACTTTAGAATACATGTGGCTTCGAATGGTTGCCTCCGTTCCAATCACGCCGATCTTCTGATTTCTGGTGACACGCACGGCTGCCGCCGCACCTGGGGCAATCACGCCCATCACCGGAATATCCGTCTCCTCTTTGACCACATCCAACGCCAGCGCGCTCGCCGTATTGCAGGCAATGACAATCGCTTTCACCTGCTTTGTCTGGAGAAACCGGATGATCTGCCGGCTGTATCGGATAATATTGTCTTTTGATTTACTTCCATAAGGGACCCTGGCTGTGTCCCCAAAATATACCATATTTTCATTCGGAAGCTGCCGCATAATCTCCCGTGTAACCGTCAATCCTCCCACCCCGGAATCAAATACGCCGATCGGATCCGTCTTTTTATTGATATTCACAATTCCTGTCTCCTTTTTACCTTCTGTCTTATCATTGTACAATTTCTCTTTTTGCTTTTCAAGTAGAAATCCTTCTGGGGCAAAACCACCTGTAATCCCCTTACAGATATGGGTAGCAAAAAAGCAGGGAAATTCCCTGCTTTTTTGTATCTTTCGTAATTAAAGCGCAAGTTCTTTCGCAATATCATACTGGTACTGCGGAATCCCTTTTTCCATGTTCAGCGCTTCATCAATGTCAAAGTCTACATACTCGCCATGCTTATAGCCCACAACACGGTTTGTCTTTCCTTCAACAAGAAGATCCACTGCCTTTGCTCCCATGATAGATGCGTAAACACGGTCTTTTGCCGTTGGGCTTCCCCCTCGCTGCATGTGTCCGAGAATCGTTGCTCTCGTCTCCATGCCGGTAGCCTCCTCGATGGTCTTTGCGATCTGAACGGAATTTCCTACACCTTCTGCATTAATAATGATGTAGTGCTTCTTTCCACGCTTTCTGTTTAACCGGATGTCCTCTATAATCTTATCTACATTATAATCATGCTCCTCTGGAAGCAGAATTCTCTCCGCCCCATTGGCAATTCCGCACCACAACGCAAGATAACCGGCGTCACGTCCCATAACCTCCACGATACTGCAGCGCTCGTGGGATGTGGACGTATCACGTACCTTGTCGATCGCTTCCATCGCTGTATTGACTGCCGTATCAAATCCGATCGTATACTCAGTACACGCAATATCCAAATCAATCGTCCCCGGAATACCGATTGTGTTGACGCCAAGATTGGACAACGCTCTGGCTCCCTTGAAAGAACCATCTCCGCCAATCACAATCAACCCGTCAATCTCATATTTTTTACAAATCGCCGCTGCTCTCTGCTGTCCTTCCTCTGTGCACATCTCCTGACATCTTGCGGTCTGAAGAATCGTTCCTCCACGCTGAATTGTATCAGAAACATCCCGTGCAGTCATATCAATAATATCTTCATTCAAAAGTCCTGAATATCCTCTTCGGATCCCCCGTACTTTCAATTCATTCCCAAGCGCTGTTCTTACAACCGCACGGATCGCCGCGTTCATTCCCGGTGCATCTCCACCGCTTGTTAAAACACCAATTGTTCTGATTTCTTTTGCCATGATTCCTACCTCCATTAGGTCGTTCCCTGATCCCTGAATGTGCCTTTTTTGTGAATATTCTAACCATGTAATATACTAAACTATTTAATTTCGTTTTTCAATATCTTTCCTATATCTTCGACTTTTCGACTACTTTTAGCCGCTCTTTGCCAAAATAGTTCGTCAATCTGCCAAGGAGTTCCTCAGAAATTTCTACATTTCGTCCTGCCGGGAGCTGCTTTACGGCATGCTCTGCCTGACAATAGATAAACACTTTCTGTTCACCCTCGCTCATATGGAGCATGGAATAAAGAAGCTGCTCTTCCTGGAGAAAAGATGCTTTATCTGGATACTGGATCCAGAGCTCGCTTTCCGTCTGTTCGAACGGAATAATCGTCTCGCAGATCATCTTGCTGGCGCTTTCGTCCTCCTCGGACACCCGCCCCCTTACAAAGACTTTCCTGTCCACTTCCAAATACTGCTGGTTCCTCTCATAGTCCCGTGGGAAGATGACGACCTCCACAGTCCCAAGAAGATCCTCAATCGTGATAAACGCCATCACCTTATTGTTCTTTGTGTATTTGATCGTGCGGGCTGTAATCATACCCCCAATGGTTTCCTTGGCTCCGTCCCGCACTTTGGTGTGCCCTGTCTCGTCATCGTACTGGAAGTCATGGGTCGTTGCTGTGATAGATTTCTTCCATCTGTCCTCATACTCCTCCAGAGGATGACCGCTGACATAAACACCCAGCACTTCTTTTTCAAAGGCCAGCTTTGTCTCCTTCTCGTATTCTCCCACTTCCGGAAGCCGGATATCAAACTCCTTCTTCTGCTCATCATCCACAATGTCAAACAGACTCATCTGGCCTGCCATCGAATATTTCTTCTCCTGGCTGAGCTGATCCAGAATCTGGATATAGACCATCATGTGCTGTTTTCTTGTCCCGTCAAAACAGTCAAATGCCCCAGACTTGATAAAGTTTTCAATCGTCCTCTTATTAATATCCTTTCCGGACATACGCTCCGCAAAATCCCGGAGATTCTGGAACAGCCCGTTTCGCTCCCGCTCAGCAATGATATCATCAATTACTGGTTTTCCAATACTTTTGATCGCCGCAAGTCCATAGCGGATGCTGCCATCATCTACAGAAAAGTTTCCGTATCCTTTATTTATGTCTGGAGGAAGCAGTTTTATACCCATTTCTTTACAGGAATAGATATATTCCGCCACCTTTCCCGGATTGTCGATTACCGAAGTCATCAACGCCGCCATAAATTCCACAGGATAGTAGTATTTCAGCCATGCGGTCTGGTAGGAAACAACCGCATAAGCCGCCGCATGGGATTTGTTAAATGCGTATTTGGCAAAATCGATCATCTCATCGTAAATCTTATTGGCCGTCTTTTCATCAATCCCACAAGCCAGACACCCCGGCACCCCTTCTTCCGGATTTCCATAGACAAAATTCTGGCGCTCCCGTTCCATGACGTCGCCTTTTTTCTTGGACATGGCTCTTCTTAGAATGTCACTTCTTCCAAGTGTATATCCTGCCAGATCCCGCACGATCTGCATGACCTGCTCCTGATACACGATACATCCGTAGGTCGGCTCCAAAATCGGCTTTAACTGCGGGCAATCATACACAATCTGATCCGGATGGTTCTTCCCCTTCACATACTGGGGAATGAAATCCATCGGCCCCGGACGGTAGAGTGAAATCCCCGCAATCACATCCTCCAGATTCCTTGGCTTTAATTCCTTCATAAAGCTCTTCATCCCGGCACTTTCCAACTGGAACACCCCGTCCGTGCGTCCGCTGCACAGGGAGTCGAAAACCGCCTTGTCGTCGTAGTCTATCTTCGCCATGTCGAGAGGTTTCCCCGTACTGTCCTCCGCCAGCCGCGCGGCATTCTGAATAACAGTCAGTGTCCGCAATCCCAGGAAATCCATTTTCAGAAGTCCCAGCTCTTCCAGCGTCGTCATAGTAAACTGAGTAACCGGAGAATTGTCCGACCCAAGGGAAAGCGGCACGTACTCATCGATGGATTTCTGACTGATGACAACTCCGGCCGCGTGCATGGATGTATGTCTTGGCAGACCCTCCAGACGCTTACTCATATCAATAAGCTCTTTCACCTGCTCATCCGTCTCGTAAACTTTCTTCAGCTCCGGGTTCATCGTAAGCGCCCGGTCCAGCGTGATATTCAGCTCCGTCGGAATCATCTTGGCGATCCCGTCTACAAAAGCATACGGAAGATCCATCACGCGCCCCACATCCCGGATCACACCACGGGCCGCCAGAGTACCGAAAGTGACGATCTGCACTACTCGATCGGGGCCGTATTTTCTTGTAACGTAATCGATGACTTCCTGCCGCCTCTCGAAACAAAAATCCACGTCAATATCAGGCATCGTTACTCGCTCCGGATTCAGGAACCTCTCAAAAAGCAGGTTGTAACGGATCGGATCAATATTCGTGATTCCCAGGCAGTATGCCACAATACTGCCCGCCGCGGATCCACGCCCCGGCCCCACCATAATCTCGTGGTCTCTGGCGTATTTGATAAAATCCCATACAATCAGGAAGTAGTCCACATACCCCATGGTGCGGATTGTCTCCAGCTCATAACCAAGTCGGTCTACGAGCTCTTGCGGACTTCCTGGATACCGTTCCTTTAATCCGTCAAAGCAAAGCTTCTGCAAATATTCCCAGGATGTATAGCCGTCCGGCACATCGTATCTCGGAAGCTTTGTCACACCGAACTCGATTTCCACATGGCATCGATCAGCAATCTTCTGAGTATTCTCAAGCGCCTGCAAAGCATACGGAAACAGCCCCCGCATCTCATCTTCGCTCTTGACATAGTACTGCCCGCCCTCATAACGCATCCGGTTCTCATCGGAGAGCTTCTTCCCTGTCTGAAGACAGAGCAGAATATCGTGCGGCTTTTCATCCTCCGCATACGTATAGTGGCAGTCGTTGGTCGCCACCAGCTCAATCCCCGTCTCCTTTGCAAGACGCAAAAGCCCCTGATTCGCCGTCTGCTGCTCACTTATACCGTGATCCTGCAATTCAAGGAAGAAATTCCCTTTCCCAAAAATGTCCTGGTATTCGTAGGCCGCCTGCTTTGCCTCTTCGTAGAGTCCCCGTACCAGATTCTTCTGTACTTCCCCGGCAAGACAGGCACTCAGCGCAATCAGCCCGCCGCTGTACTGTCTGAGGATCTCCTTGTCCACACGTGGCTTATAATAGTACCCCTCGGTAAATCCCCTGGACACAATCTTCATCAGATTGTGGTAGCCCTCTTCATTTTCGGCCAACAAAACAAGGTGATAGTAACGATCTTCACTGTGTCCGGTCTCCCGGTCAAACCGGGATCCCGGCGCCACATAAACCTCGCACCCCAGGATCGGATTGATCCCTGCCTTTTTTGCTTCTTTATAAAAATCGATCACTCCGTACATGACGCCGTGGTCTGTAATGGCGGCACTGTCCATGCCAAGCTCTTTAACCCTTGCCACGTACTCTTTGATCTTATTGGAACCATCCAGCAAACTATATTCTGTATGAACATGCAAATGTACAAAACTCATTGTTTTCCTCCTTTTCCGGTATTATTATAGCAGAAAAAAGAAGCACCGGAAACAGGAGACAAAAAGAATTCTGTAAGGAATTCAGCAAGATTATGATATGAGTACGAATCTCTAATCCGCCCCACAGAAAGGACGGGAGATGCTGTTCAGCACGTACACCATCTCCCGTCGTATACTGTATAATTTCTGATATTATAAATCCGCCATCCGGCCGATGATTTCCTGATAAAACTTTTCCTGATCCTCTCCGCGCTCCAAATTATCCAGGATCACTCCGTCCTTTAAGAGGATGATCCGGCTACAGTTACTTGCCATCTGCGGATCATGTGTTACCATGACGATGGTCTTGCCAAACTCCCGGTTGATCCGGTTCAACGCATTGATTACGATTTTCCCTGATTTAGAGTCCAGATTTCCGGTCGGCTCATCCGCCAGTATCAGGTCTGGATCATTGATCAGCGCACGACAGATGGCCACCCGCTGCTTCTCCCCACCGGACAATTCGTATGGATTCTTCTTAAGCAGATGGGAGATCTCAAACTGCTCCGCGTACTTTGCGGCAGCCTTTGTCATCACATCCACGCTCTCTTTCCCCAGGATCATCGGAAGCATGATATTTTCTTCCACTGTCAGACTGTCCATCAGGTAAAAATCCTGGAAAATGAATCCGATCTGCGTCCTGCGGATATCCGCCAGCTTATCCCCATAAAGTTCTGTCGTATTCTGCTCCATGAAGAAAACCTCTCCGTCTGTCTGCTTGTCGATCATACCCAGAACTTTCAGCAGGGTCGTCTTCCCACAACCGGATTTCCCCATGATGCCGACAAATTCTCCTTCATCTACAGCAAAATTCAGCCCTTTCAGAACCTTGATATCCTCCCCGCTCTTTTTCTGTGCTGATTTCTGATAATTCCGAATTAAATTTTTTACTTCTAATACATGCATGATCTGTTTTTCCTCCTAAATAAACGCCAATGACAATTTACTAAAATCTTTTAATTGCCATTTTCCTTGCATGATTATCTACAAGATATTCCTTGCCAAATACGCCTACAACCTCATTAGTATTAAATACCAATGCCAATTTTTTACTAAAAATAGGGTTTAATACAAATTTAATCTCAGTATTTTCTGGCGAAAATCCATATTCTAATAATTCCAAAGGCTTTAAGCCCTCATTAAACGAAAAGCACCATTCACTTCCTATGCCTCTCATTCTCATCAATTTTGCAGGAATTTTCAGTCCCAACACCCCTAGTTCATACAATAAGCTAATCTTGTTAAGTATCTGTTCACAGTCAAATGCAAACGTCGTAATAAATGATACCTTTGACAACACATCAAATAACTCTTTTCCTGTTAAAATAATATTTTTTCCATTAAATTCAAGTAAAACTTTACTAATATTTAGGAACACCTTATCATACTCATATAGAAATTCTGTTTTAATAATATCATCAGCCTTATTGTTTATAATCAGCTTGATTGTTTGCATATCAATCTTATTCGCTTCTGGATTAGCCATATTCTGATTAGCATTGTATAATAAAGCATAATATTTCAGAATATCCCTTGGTCTCCAAAATGATACCCTTAACAGATATTCAAACAGGGGAATATTTATCACTGCTCCATTGATCTCTATACCTACCTCCTCAGGTATCGCCGGTAGATGTTTCTTCATTATAACTGAAAGCCTTTCCCATAAGTCCATATCTGATCTATGGGGAATACTAAAAATATATTCTAATCTGAGAACTACAACCTCCAGCAACTCAATTGCGTCCCAAGATAAATCTGTAAAATTAACTTTAGAAATATCCCGATCTGCCGTTTCAATTTGATCCAACCTATCTTTAGGTAAAACAATACAAAAATGTATATCTTGTACTAATGGATCTTTTGAACATTTCATAATTTCTACAGCTCTAACCATACTTCTATAAAATAGTCTTTCAAATTCCGCCCTTTTTTCACCTTCTATTCTATCTTTTTCATTCTCTTTTTGTAATAAGAAATTTGTCTCTATACGAAAATCCTCACTTAAAGTATCAAATCCATCTAAAGCAATCATAATCCTTTTTTTGCATCTTGCTATAGCTAATTGAAAATTTGAAAACAGTTTTTTTCCTAAAAATTTTCTAAATACATTTTGAACAGTAAAATTAGCTACCATAGAGGCCTCAAATGCCTCTGGTGTCGCATAATCTATGATATATTTACTAATGAACTCTTCAAAAAAAGTCACGCATTGTGTAAATATAGTTTCCTGAATATTATCTTCTTCAAAACTATTAATATTAAAAATCCTTTTCAGTTTATTTCCCACTTGATGAAAAATAGGCTGCCTATCATCATTGATATTGCACTCTTCTTCTTCCAGACAGACTATGTATATACCACACAAATAGATGTATACATTCCAAAACAACTGCAACATTTTAGATCTTGAAAAAAGTCTTCTATCATCTTTATATTTTTCTAAAACTGAATACACTTGATATATATCAATACAATCCGCACTAATAGGCTTTAATATTTTATATTTATCTGCGAATTTAACTTCTCCTTCATCATACTTCTCAAGAATTTCAAAAAAAGTAGTTTTTCCACTTCCTTTTCTCCCGATAATAAATGTACATCTCTGAGACATTATACTTGTATATGCATTTGTTTTGAACATACATTCTTTTGGCAATTTACCATTAGATTTCGTATCACAAAACAAACTTTCATACATTTCTTCTTTTGATTTAAAATCATAATCTTTTCTTCTACTTGCTGAAAATGTTTTGCTTATAATAGTTGATACTAAATTAGTCATTTCTGTCCTATACATAGTATTAACTACTTTTTTCCCGTTTTTTGCTTTTATAATGACATTCCCCTTAGAAAGATCTACCGCTATTTTGCTACTGAAATCTTCTGTTACTGCCGTTTTTAGAGTTCCTTTAATCAAAACCTCCAAAATCGAATCTTCTTCTTTTTTCAACTTAGATTTGATCAGTTGATATTCCCGATAAACCCCTCTTGTTATGTCCCCTTTATCAATTATTTTCTTATACTCTGGTGAAAAGAAAACAACTACAGAATCACATGAAATTATTTCTTTTTCTCTCTTAATAAAATCTTCAGAACACATAAAACTTTTTTTATCGAAAATAACTTGTACTTTCCCACCAGACTTTTTTTCTACTTCTTTTTTTAGATATTCCATTATTTCTGTTGAATTATCCCAACAGTACGAAAAATAGCATGTACTTTTCACAATTTCATCCTCCCTGCTATTTATCATTTCAGAAATGATAATATCGGCTGTTGAAATATAAATGTCAATATTATCATTAACGGCATATAAAATAACCACTCGCAAGTAGCAAATAAACAGTTTAAATACCTTAATTTTTTATCTTTTGTCTTCTTATAATTTATATCCTGTATATTCAAATCAAACTCCACTACTGCCTTCTGTCGAACAATATCGTAAAGCATTTTAAATTTTCTTTCTAACTGCAAATAATAGGAATCTAAAAACCAAAAAGTTATAGCTGGAATATATGTAAGCCCAAAATAATTCTGATTCATATCTTTGTCTGCAAGAGCAAAAATAGCTACTATAAGCGTAACCGCCCACCCTTTAAGCATAAAAGAATTAGTAGCCATTCTTTGTATAATATTTTGTATCATTTCCAAATGTTTATATTTATCTTCCAAAAACAAATCCCCCATTTTCCTTACATATATTATATATTCGTGTACAAATTATAACAAGAAATTTTACATATACTTATTCAACAATTTACATATATAACTTTTTACAAATTTATATCAGGGGTTTAAAACCTTTTAATCTCCTGACCCCTATACGGTTATTCCTTCACTTGGATTTCAAAGCCCGTCCATGCCTGTTCAGCAATACGATTGACAAATTCCTTTGAATCCCATTCCGGCAGTCCCACTTGATTTTCCTCTACCAGTGCATCCCGCATGTTCTTTTCCACATTCGTAATAAAATACGCTCCTTCCAGCTCACGAAACTCTTTCCGTACAGCCTCCATCTGTTCATCCGGAAACCGCATGAAATTAAGACAGTCCTCCTGTACTGGGATTCCCTGTAATTTTGCCTCTTCTGTCCATTTCCCATCTTCTGTTTTATTATATAAGAATCCCATCAAAAAGTTATAGCCGATTTCTTTCTTATTACTTAACATACCAACCGCACCATAAGCGGACACCGCCGCCATTTTTCGCCCATCTAGATCCGGCATCACTTGAAAATGGGTTTCCTCGCTGCTCAAATCCACTTCGTTCATATGGCTGATTCGGTACGTCGGCTCTTCGGTATATTGTTCTTGCTGCCGGAATTTCTTCAGTGCCACAAAATATGTTTCACCAAATTGTTTCCATTTTTCCTTGTCAAATCGTACCTGTCCCGTCTCATAATCCACTGCCGGCTGAAACCAGCGTCCTCCAAATTGTGACAGTCCCTCTATGATACACTGTCTCAATGGCAGATTTTCAGATAGTTTTGCGTACTCCAGCCATTCTCCCAGCAATTTCCCCTCTAGAATATCAATATCCTGTATTCCTGCCAGAACGTAATAGGAACAGGTAAGGGGAAGCAGATATTGCTTGCCGCCATGTTTTCCAACCTCCGAGAATTCTTTTTTATAACTTCCCCCTTTCCAATAGGAATCCTCATCCATATAGGAGTCCAACGGGGCAAACGCACCACTTTGTATAATCTGATACGGATTATCGAACAAATCAGGTTCCACTGTTGACATCTCCATAGGAGCAGTCAGCACATAGAGATCCGGCCCTTTCCCAGCCATAAGTTCAATTTGCAATTTTTGAATTTCATTTTCACGGATTGTCATATCCAGAGGCAATACCTCAACCTGAATATCCAGATTTTCATTCTCATCCTCCATTGCGCTCGCCCGCATCTGTACTGTACTTTCAAATGCCTGTTCCGTAAGTACGGTCAATGTTGCCTTTTTATCCGTGTGCTTCTCCCCATGCATCCAGTCATTACCAAAGCCAAATATACACAAATCATTAACACTCTTATTCCCTTATTGTTCCTCATTTACCGTCTCCTCCTTGGTATTTTTATATATGGTATCAGTCTGCCACTTATATTCCATATATCAATTCCTAATTCCCTAATAATTTTCAGGTAAATCTTGTTTATCTACATAATTAAGTGTTATATTGTTCTATTTATACTATTATTAACTAACTATTTATGTATGTCAATATCTTTTCTATATTTAAATTTTACATCTACATAATAAAAATCATTTATATACAAATTAATTTTTGAGTTATTGGGGTACTTAATAAGATCCCAACCCTCCCTCTGTTGGAAAGGATGGCGGTGGATTTTTATCATCAAATGATTAGACAGCGATGGCAATTACCACTAACCTCAGCGTGATTCCACCGTGAAGAAATAAAAACCCTCGGACTACCATCCGGGGGTTTACATTTTGGTGAGTTCATTAACAAAATCATCTCTATTTCCTTTGTCCCTGTCAGTTAAACGATTATGAATATCGCTTACCCGTTCCCCCCCTGCTTTTACTCTTTCACCTGTGTTTCGTAGTTCCTGCGTCCTTTCTCCGCAATTTCCGCACCTGTTTTTTTACAATCTTCCCAGTCTTTGGTGACCTCCCATCTTTTCTCCCGCTCCGCTTGATCTACAGAAGTCTGTAGCATACTTTCTGTTTTCGTGGAAAAATAGGCCAGATTGAATTGTGACAGTATCTTCATCGTCTCTTCTATCGTCTCATCAGATAAGCCTGATCTTTTCAGCATCCACTTTATGGCCTCCTGGTCAGCCGGATTATCACGCCCTCCTATTCCATCTTCCAATCCTTCTGTCTGACGGTTCAAAAACAGCATCAAAAACCGGTATGCGTCCTGTTTAGTGTCACTTGACATGCCAACGGCTCCGAAGGCCTGAACCTCCATTATCCGGTTCCCTTGCAAATCCGGCACAATTTCCATTCTCTTGATTTCATTCGTAATACCCTTTACTGTCATTTCACCATACCAGTCGACCGATTCCGAAAAATACTCTGTACAGAATTGTTCCATTAAAACAAAAAAATCCGCCCACTGTTTTTCGTCAAAAAGTATGGCTTTCTTCTCATAATCTGCCGCCGGCTGATACCACCCCTTCACATGTAAAGCTTGCTGCGCCATCGTCCCCCGTAAATCCAGATCTTGCGAGCTGTCGGCGTATTCCAACCATTCTAAAAGCGTTTTCCCATTCAGATTTCCTGTCCCCTCTGTATTTGATAGAAACAGCTCTGACTCAAAAGAAAGTGGAAGAATATACTGCTTGCCCTCATACTGCCCAGCCTTTAAAAGAGGATCAAAGTAGCTTGTTCCTTTCCAGTAACTATCCTGATTCATATTATCATTTAAAGGCGAAAAGACGCCACTTTGCATTGTTTTATAAGGATTGTCAAACAAAGGCAGTTCATCCAACGGTTCTCCGGATCCATAGCGTAAATTGTTTAAAATATATACGTCGTACCCTTTTCCTGCTACAATCTGTGTTCTTAGCTTCTGAATCTGTGTTTCTCTCGTTTCAGGTTCCTCAGAGAGCGTCTGAATTTTTACTTCCACATCATCATATTTCTCATTAAATCCATGACGTGCTACCTTTACCTGGTCCTCATACTCCCTTTCTGTCAAAATTGTCAGAACAAGCTTTTCTTCCTTCTTTTCATCACATCCCGATAAGCTCAATGATAATATAATAAAAAAAGCAAGCGTAAGAACGGTTTTTCTCATAAAATCACCCCCTTTTATTCCTTTCTTCAAGCAAGGAGTTGTCTGTTAAAAACAGACAACTCCTTAAATTAGTACTTTTTACTGCAAATAATAGGCTTAATTATAACCACCGCATTTTGTTGATACAGTAATAAACCCTGTATAGGAAGGATTCCCTCTCAAATGACAGGTAGGACAGGTTGGTGTATCTTGATATTTCCTTTGAGTAAGGCTATCCGTACCATGCAGATATCCATGTGTACACTTAACTTCTATAACACGTGTCTGAAAAACTTCACGTACGTTTGTCATTGCCGAACCACAATTCGGACAAAGCATTGCCCTCGGCTGAATATCAGATGCATTAACGGAAACAACTCCCATAGCCAGAACCATTACAGTTGCTGAAATCACAGCAACTACTTTTCTAAACTTCTTTTTCATAAATTGTATCTCCTTTCTTTATCTCGTTCCCATTATCCTACCTTTCTTTACAAAACCATTGGCTTCTCCTCCTCTTCCCATCTATCATTCCCCGTTCTTAATATTATAGTTAAATTTTACATTCCGCATTATTATCTGTCAATTTCATGACCATGATTCTATTTTTTCAGTCCATTAAATTTTATCTTATTAATTTAACTAACAAATGTAGTAATACTCCCCCATATCCTCCCATTAGTCCTGGATTCATCCTTTCCTGTGGGAGAAGCCGGATTTTTTCATAGTTTCCCCTCTCTTTTCTCTCCTTCCCCAACATCCGATCTGCCAGGTTCAGAATCCATAGATTTCCACTGTTCCCATGACACAAACTCCAACTGTCCCGTTTCCAGAACGCGGACGTTTTCTGATACGCTCTGTCTATATCTTTTTTTAAACGCTTTTTCCACTTTGAATCGGTAACTTTTTCGTAGCACCAGAGTCTTGACAACAAAATCCCCGCTGCCCCGTGGCACCATGCAACGGTATCTTCCCCCTCATCGCTATGATCCCTGATATCCATCCAGTTTCCGGTCTCCTCCCGATACAACGACTCTTCGTATTCCCAGATCTTTTCTGCCAGCCATCCGTACTCTTTCTTTTTTGTAAGTTCCCATAAAACAAGGACCGGCATCAGAATTCCCGCATTTCCATGCGCCATTCCTCCGATCGGGACATCGACACTCTCCGGATTCCAACCAACTCCACACTCAGTCTTAATCATTTGAGGCAACATCAGACAGATAGCGCGCTCCGCTTCCTGGATATACCTCTGGTTTTGTGTCTCTTGATAGAGTTGCAGAAACACCCATGCCGCTCCCGCTTTTCCTCCTAATAAATCTGAGCAGGAATCTTCTTCCAGAATTTGCGACACAATTCCAGCGTGTTTAACGGCATATTGCAGGTATACTTTCTCATTTGTCAGTCGATATAAACTCAGATAAGCATAAATCAAAGATCCTTCCCCGGTATATGCTCCGGTATTTTGAGACTGTAAATGATTCAATGATACCAGCCCGTTGTCCGTGTATTGAAAGACCTGCTTCTTCAACGCTGTCTGGATTTCTTCAACCCGTTTTAATTTTTGATTTGCCTGGATCATTGTCGTCAAAAGTAACAGTCCGCTCCATCCATCGTAAAAATAGACGCCCATCGGTTCTATTTCCCATGCATAATTTCCGGAACTTGCAAACCGAAGTGCATACCAGCTCACTTCTGTTCTCCGGGGATTCCATATCGCATAATCACAAAGTCGTTCAGTCAGCTCTTTTATATTTTCCTGGATCATATCTTTTTGACTTTTTGCAGGACTCTTGCTTGCGGGATAAATTTTATTAGAAAATCCACTTCTGTTTTCCGGAATCAATTCCACAGACGTCTGAATAAAATCGCATTGCCTCTTTCGATCCTTGCCACATAAACCTTGCAATCGCTTTACGATCCGATCACAGGCAGTTTTGTCATACAGATTCCGCACGCAAATTCTCCCATCCGCCGACAAATCCTTCTCTCCCATAGCAAAGGAAAAGTATGGGATATCTCCCCGAAGCAGAGAACCGATTTCTTCCCTTACAATTTCCTCGTCCTGCTCCCATCGTCCCTGACCAATAGCAGACAAGAAAATCTCACGATCCGCTCCGTCCATTAAAAGCGCCGGGTGGTAAGAACTGTTCAGCAGCATCGTATACCGCTGTGTATGCATCAACACTGTACGGCTTTGAATCTCTGTTCCTTTCCGAAGCTCCTTTTCAAAAATCGTTCGTTCTTTTTCCACGGCTTGATACGCTGTGGAAAATCCCTCCAAAATATCATTCACATACAGCACCAGATCTTCCATTCCCTCTTTTGCATGGGCTAGGTTTTTTCCTTCTGAGGAATGGCCTTCCCGATAAGTGACATACATTTCAGAGGTCTCTCCTTTTGCGACGGTTGGAATTTTAAAAGGAAGCTTCTGCCCTTTTTTGCTGTGAATAGCGCTTCCATCAATCCCTTCTCCCTCATTATTCCATGTGTAGGAAGGGAGAATTCCGGTAGCTAATACAGACTCCCAGAGATGGGATTGTACTGTATCCCGAATAGACTCCTCACTTCGCCCTCTGGAATTATGAACCAGGGCTTCCAGATCGATCATAACTGGATATGCCCCGCAGGCGATCAGATTTTCAAAATGAATATCATTTGTTCCCAAGAGATAGGCGAGAAAAAGCTGTTCGCCAAGTCTTTGATAATACTGGTGCAACTCTGCCTCCGAATTACACGGCTTGTATTCCACAATCTGGCACCAACTATGATCTTTGCCGGACAAAATCGGATAAAAGTACTGATCTGTCCCTGTTCGCTCTCCGATCCAATCCAGTAATTTCTGATAAAACTGTTCGTTTTCCATAGAACGTGGTTTGAGCAGGATCTGACTTCCGTTTGCAAAATAGATAGTTAATACCTCTTTCCCGCCGTGATGGGAATCGGACAGGCCGGACTCTACCTTTACAATACTCCCCAAATCCTTCTCTTTCCCAAACAAACAGGACAGACTCTCTCGATCTTCAATGACCCATCGCATTACCTGTTCATAATAACAGATCGTCTTTTCTGTACATTCTTTCAGACATCTGATAAGAACCGGATACGTCTCCGAAATATGGCCGAAAAACTCACGGCTTCCACAAATCTTGCAAAAGCTCTCATACTCCTGTTCAGAAGTTTCTCCGCTCAAGTTTCCTTTCTGTTTGTAGGAATGTAATTCAGCAATCAGTGTGCGAAGAGCAATGTTCTGTAACCGAATCGCCAGTACATCTTCAAATGCTTCATACAACATTTCCTCCACTTCTTCTCCCAGCCCGCTCCATCTGCTTTCCAACTCACGTTTTCCAATTTTTAAAAAAGTTTTATAAAATTCTGCAAAGAACAGCTTTTTCTCCCCGATCTCTCTGCGAACGGAATCCGTATTTCCTCTTTCTTCTTGAAACGAAATGTGCAGGAATCCTCTGTCCACCTCCTGTTTTTCCTCGAATGGAGCATCCTGTAGATACATCACAAACGCCCTATTATGTTCCCGGAGTTCCTTCACCGTCGTCTCTCCCAGAAGGTGATTCCAGTACTGCGTCCGTTCTACATTTTCTGGTTTACTGGAATCTATATTTTGATAAATACGTTCTGATAAATAGGTATCCGACACTTTTACACCTCCTTGGTTTTAAAAAACAGGATGCCCCAAGGAACATCCTGTTTGGTTTGACTAGCAGCAAAAGATTGTTAAAAAAAGAGCACAATCCGATGTAGTTGTTCTACCTCTTTCTATCCCCTTATCTGGGCAACATACTTTCTGAGCTTCCTGAACTTCTGCCATCAGATCTCCTGCAAATTCTAAGTTTTTGTTTTCTTTCATAGGTTCTCTCCTGTTCTCTCTTTACTTGTTGGAAAAAGAAATCGAGATCTTGACCTCTTCTTCCACTACATCACATTGAAAGGATCCACCGTATTTCTTCACAATACGTCGGATACTTTTCAATCCATAACCATGAACTTTCTTGTCTTCTTTATCAGAGACAAATTGCCCATCCTTTTCCTGCGGACGTTTCCCGATCGAATTAGCAATCGTAAAAAACAGAAATCCTTTCCTCTGTCTGATTTCCACCCGGATCCATCTTGTTTCTGTCTTCATCTTTTTACATGCTTCTATCGCATTGTCCAGAAGATTTCCAAAAAGAACACTCGTTTCTGTCTCCTTGAATGGGAGACTTTGGAGGACATCCGTTTCAATCTGAAACCGGATGTTCTCCAAATTAGCCTCCTTTTTCTTTTCACTTAACAGAATATCCAGATTCCGGATTCTTGTCCATCTTTCCTCTTGAACTTCTACATAGCTTTCCAGTAACTGATCCAGATAGGTTTCGATCGCTTCATACTCTTTTTTCAATGCATATTCTCTCAGAATAATCATATGGTGACGCATATCGTGTACCTGAATCCGGTTCTGCTCCAATGCCTTTGTCATATCCCGCATATTATCCAGTTCCAGTTTTTCTCTTACTTCCAGAATCTGATTTTCCTGTTTCAGACTCTGGTTTTTCCAACTAATTCCTAAGCAAAATGCAACAACGACAAAGATCGCAAGTAAGGAGCAGGCCGCACTCCATCCACTAATATCTGACAATCCGTTCAAGATATCGTAAATCAGGAAATGATATCCCGTTACAATAACCACTAGGATTCCCGCTGTTATCAGCAAAAACATTTGTGTTTTCTTCAGTATACTTTCTCCCTTTTTCTCTTTCTTAAAGCAAATAAGCATGACCGAAATACTTATACGCGATAAGATATAAAGTATAGATTTATCAACAAAATAATCTCCCTTATAAAACACATAATAAACGTCATTTTCAACCGCCATTCTACAAAAGAAAAAGAAGAAATCCAATAATGCCACAAACAAGAAATAGATCCCTACAATTTCTGCAATAAGTTTCCACTTCTTTACATGTAAAAACAATGCAATCAGCATAGTAAATACAATGCAGCCCCATAGCATCGCACTGGAAAAGAAAAGCATATTCCTGTTTACACCCAGCACAATCCCCATCCCCAGGATATTTCCCCAGATGAGGATTTTCTGCCAGGTCTGCAAATACCGTTTCTCCAGCACAGTCCGGTACAGGATCTGATAACACATCCAGATCTCAAAGCATGAGATCAGAGTCAAGATTATGATGTGGGTTGCTCGTTCCATATTCTTTCCCTCCAGTAAGCCTCGATCCTCTTTTTCGCGGCTTCTATCCGGTACTGATTCAGCTCCAAGGTGTGTCCTTCCTCCAGACAGATAACATTGTCCCTTATACTTTGGACATTGCGGAGGTTGATTATATTACTTCTGTCTGCGAGAAAGAATTCCTTGCTGTCCAGTTCTTCCAGAAGCCGGTCAAGAGAGATCCTCTCCCGAAAGGTACCCTGGAACGTCTCAAATTCAGCATATTTTCCCATCTTTCTTTTGTGTATACAGATCATTTCACGGAAATAGATTTTCTGTTCTCCGTCCTCGTTCCGCAGCATCCTGTACTGATTTCTCTCAGCACCCAGACGGTACATCAACTTTTCCAGAATTCCAGGAAGTCGTTTGTCCATCTGCTCTTTTAGGATATACTGGTCCGCCTCAATCTCATAGCTTTCCATGGCAAATTCCTTATGAGATGTAAGGAATACTAGTCCACGGTTCGGATATTTCTTCCGGAGGATTCGTCCGAACTCCAGTCCTGTTATGCCGTCTCCAAGCTCAATATCTACAAAGAACAGATCGCCCTCTTCTCCGTGCTCTTCCTGTTTGGCCTCTGCCAGAAAGGCTTCCGCAGAAGAAAAGATCTGAATTTTTGCGTCTCTGAATGCATCTGTTTTCTCTTTGATTTTGTCCCGAATGATAGCCTGCATCTGTCTGTCATCATCAACGATCACGATCTTAAACATCTTATTTTCCCTCCTTTATCAGCAGATAATATCTGTTCTGATTTACATTGTGGAAAATGGCCTCGCCATCCTGTATCCTGAGTCGGAATGTATGCTCCCACAGACCGTCTTCCCCGTTCTGTGCAAGCTGTTTTCCGCAATGATACAAATAGGTGCCTTCTTCTTTTTTCGTCACCTTCTGAATAATGTCATTGACCGCATCCCCAATACGCATAGATTGTCGGGCCGGATTCCAGCTCCCAAGGAGCCGGTTGATTACGCTTTTATTAATGACAATCGTTTCACAGAACAGCTTCCGGAACGCCTTTCTCACCTCCTTTTTAGCCCCCAGGCTGTCAAAGATCTCTAACAGATCTGTCTCAACATCCTGATATGGGAATCCCAGATCACCGTATGCCTGAATATGGAAAAGGGCTTTTTGCAGATCCTCCTTTTCTCCCAGACGTATGTAACGGTCTTTCAGCCATCGGATACTCTCAAGAAGGACTTCCCGGCATCGCTTCGGATCTGTCTTACGGAACATTGAGACAGCCAATTTGATCCCTTCGACTTCCACGTTGGTCTCTTTCATTCTGTCTACTCCTTCTCCCAGGGCTAACTATCTTTTATCCTCTCATTTCCCTTTTCCCCCATGGGGATTGTACTACATTTTTCGAGTATTTTCGTCTTTCTGACCATGAATTACCATTTTTTGTCCCTGAATTCCTTTTAGAAAGCTACGACAGAAATCATTTCTATCGTCCCCATGAACGACAAAAGGCGAAAGTTTCGCCTTTCGCCTTATAGTATGATCTGCTGTTCTTCTAAGACTAAATTCGCCATGATTTCAAAGCCTTAAATCATAAAGGATACGAGCTTATCGATATCTTCTTTTTCGTAAGCGATGATCTCCTTTTCTTTATTTTGTCTATCTTTAGTATATCTTATTTTCCTGCAATTACAATATCCTTTTCACGGATTTCGATTTTTTTCTCCTTGAGGAGCCGTCCCACCGCACGTTTGAATTCATTTTTGCTCATCTCAAATTCGCCGCGGATTGTCTCCGGAGACGCCTTGTCTGTAAATGGAATACGTCCACCGTTCTTTTCCATGTATTCCACGAGTTTTGCCGCATCCACATCCATCTGGATAAAGGCTTTTTCCCGCACGCTTAAATCAATTTTTCCATTGTCCTTGACTGCGGCTACTCTCGCCCGGATCGTCTCGCCCACCCGGTATGTATGATAGACTTCGCGTTTCGGGATCAGTGCGGAATACTTGCCGTCCACAGCCACAAACACACCGAATCGGTCGCTGAGTTCATATACGATTCCCTCTACCATATCGTCTTTCTGATACGGAGAATCGCAGGAAAGTTTCTCATACACTTTCATAGTCGCACAGAGACGCGCACTCTTGTCAATGTAGAGACTTACGAGTATGCTGTCGCCCTTTTTCACTGGTGTCGTCTGCTCACGGAACGGGAGGAAAAGATCTTTCTCCAGTCCCCAGTCGAGGAATGCTCCATTCTTCCCGGTGTCGATGACTTCCAGTATTGCTAGTCCGCCAAGAGTGAGCTTCGGTTCGTTGGTTGTCGCGATCAGCCGGTCCCGGGAATCTTTATATAAAAATACTTCCACCGGATCTCCGGGCTCCAGCCCCCTTGGCACCTGCTTTTTCGGTAGGAGGACATGCTCTGACTCCGTCCCCAGATATACGCCGAAATCCACTTCCTTCTCCATCATCAATACTTGTTTTTCACCCAATTTCATCACTTTTGTTCTCCTTTATTCTTTAGCTCAATCACCGCATATGGTTTCCCATCCCTATCACACAACGCTGCCGTTGCCGCGCCGCCTTCTGTCGTGTACATAGGATAAAGGATATCTCCGTAAACAGCTGATTTCTTATATTCTACGCGCAGACTCTGAAAGTCCGTCTCCACACCGTTTTCCTCCAGAAGCTCCACTGCCATCTGGACATACTGACAATTATTAACATGATGGTTTGTGTCAATATGGTACTTCCGGACTTTGACCGGAATGCCTTTGATTCCTTCTTGGGGCATCGCTACTTTCCGGGACGCGTACTCCATTGGATACGGCTCTTCCATTCCGTAGCGGGTGACTTCTTCCTCAGATGGCCTGGTCGGCCGGCCGGCCTCCAGATCCATATAGACCCAGATCGAATTGGCGTATGCCACGACTTCACCATCTTTATCCTGCATAATAAAATTCCGGTCTCCAAAAAATCCATGAAATCCACTGGCCCATGTAGATGTGCTGACGGTTTCCCCCAGTTTCGGGTAGCGTCGTACTTCTACCTGCCAGGAAGAAAGTATCCATGCCTTTTTGTGTTCCTCAAGATATTTCGTCCCCACACCCAGATCCTCCGACTGGAAGATGCTGGCATCCTGAAATGTATTGATGATCCCCGGCAGAGTCATGCATCCGTCCGCCGATACTTCGCTAAGCCGTACCCTTGTTTTAATCTCGTACATATGATCCCTCTCTTACTTTTCTTTTGGTTCTGCCACAAAACTCTTTTCCATTGTAATGACACATTGATAGCGCTCGTCCAGACGATGGATTTTTTCTGTCACCAGACGCTGCAATGTATTCTCTTCTTCTTTATCATACCCGTGAGGAAGCACCATGTCAAAGATCAGATTAATACGGTGTTCTCCTGAGACCATACGGAAATCATGGATGCTTGCATCCGGATCTGTCTGTGTTACGATATCCTCCACTTTTTTTCTTACCTTAATTACATCCTGATCTTTTGTCTCTATAGGATCCATATGAATCAGAAGATAGGTCCCAAGATATTTTCTGGCATCCCGCTCAATCTTATCGATGACCTCGTGAGACACTTCAATATTGACGTCGTTTGGTACTTCCGCATGAATAGACGCCATGCTTCTGCCCGGTCCGTAATTATGTACCAGCAAATCGTGGGTCCCTACAATCCCATCGTAGGATTCCACAAATTTCGTAATTTCGTCACATGTCTCCTGCGGCACTGCCTCACCAATGAGGGGTTCCAGAGTATCTTTTGCGATACCAACGCCCGCCCACATCACGACGAGAGCGACGCCAATCCCTACAAAGCCGTCAATATTGATTCCCGTAACCCGGAAAAATAAAACGGACAGAATCGTAGCCGTCGTCGTCGCTACATCACCCATTGCGTCGGCTGCCGTCGCCATCATCACTTTGGAATTGATCTTTTTGCCCAGCTTCCTGTTAAAGAAAGCAAGCCAGATCTTAACTCCGATGGAAAACATCAGGATCACCACAGACACTGTGTTAAATTTCAGGATCTCCGGCTGCCGGATTTTTCCAATGGCGTCTTTTAGAAAGGTAAATCCTACCTCCAGAACAATGAAAGCCACAATAAGCGCCGCAATATACTCGATCCGTCCGTGTCCAAACGGGTGCTCCTCGTCGGCTGGCTTTTCCGCCATCTTGACGCCTACAAGCCCGATAATCGACGAGCCTGCGTCCGAGAGATTGTTGAAGGCGTCCGCCGTGACAGAGATACTGTGAAGCACAATGCCGATCGCTCCTTTCACAAGGAATAAAAAGACATTGCAAAAGATCCCCACCATACTCGCCAGTACGCCGTATGCTGTACGTACTGCTACTGTCTCTGTATGTTCATAGTTTTTGACAAACCGTCTTACTAAAAATTCTGTCATTCCTTTTCCCTTTCGTCTTTTGTTCTGAAGCTTTAGAGCCCCTCCTACGACCCAAAGAAAAACCATTTGACTTTGAATTTTGAGGTCGCCGTTACCATATCGTACTCATCGTCTGTCAGAACATGCTTGAGCTGCTTTTTCCCTTTTTCGGGTACGACTGCCTGGACACTGTCGATAAAACAAAGATTCGGGTAGAGCACACACCACCAGTTGTGGCCTTTGGCTTCCCCAATCTGGATTCGGAGTGCCTCGTAGGAACCTGCCGGAAAAGTGACGTCCCCATAGCTCTTCTCAGGGAAGTCTGTCCACTCCAAAGCTGCCTGCACCGGATAGGAATATCCTTCCCTCCGGACCGTCTCCTCGGCCACCTCCTCAATCCCGGTTAAATGGCTTCGGATAAAGTTCTTGGTCTCTTCCAGGCTATCACAGTCCATCTTTGCTTCGAGCCAGGATACAACCTCATCCTTGACTGTCATCTTCAGCTCCTGATCCTCTTTGCTGTCGCTGTTTGCAAGCACATGGAAGCGCAGCACTTCCTCCGCCATGTGCTTCTGTGCCGTTTCCATCTTAGCACTGACCGTCTCCGTACGCCAGACACAGGCAGTCAGCATCGCAGAAAGGATGACAGCCGAAACTGCCATCACCCATTTTCGTTTTCTCTCCGTCATCATCCAAACTTTCCTCCCGTTACTTTCATCTGAAATTTAACAGGAGTATTGCCGGATCTCCGGGATTTATTCTGTTTTTTCCGGATTTCTGTTCCGGCGGATCGTCTCCAGGACGGCCTGGGCCTGCTTGTCAATGTGGACGGCGATCTTTTCTTCCGCCTGCCCCTTCTGTCCAGCTTCCAGATAGCTGATGAGCTCCTTGTGCTCCCTGGAAATCTGCGGGTGAAACTCCCTGTGCTTTAAGTATTCCACCCGGTAACGATACATCTGCTCACCCAAATTGCTCAGAAGCTGGATCAGCCTCTGATTGTCTGTCGAGCGGTAAATAATATCATGGAAATGGACATCTGCTTCTGCGGTCCTTGTCACATCATCCGAGGTCAGGGACCGGTCAAATTCCTCTGCCGCCTCTTTGAGCGCTTCGATCTGCTCCCCGGAAATCCGGTCGCAGCTTAAGCTTACCGCCAGCACCTCCAGGGCTCTTCTGACTTCAAGCACGTCCCTCATACTCTTCTCTGTGATCTCCGCGACCTCCGCTCCCCGTCTTGGGATCATCAGCACCAGCCCCTCAAGCTCCAGCTTCCGGATCGCCTCCCGGATCGGAGTCCGGCTGACGCCGAGCTTTTTTGCAAGGCGCACTTCCATCAGCCGCTCTCCCGGCTTTAGTTCGCCACGTAAAATCGCCTGACGCAGTGTCTGAAACACCACGTCTCGCAGCGGAAGATACTCATTCATTTCTGCTCCGAAATCTGCTTCCATTCATCGCTCCTCCTGTTCTTTCGTACATTGTGAATGGTTGTCGTGTAAATCTGTCTTGCAAGTCCCAACTGTCGAATCTGTTCCGCCGTCTTCTTTGCCATACTTCGCTCTTTGAAAAAACCAAATACGGTCGGACCGCTTCCGCTCATCATCGCATTGATGGCTCCGCCTTTGATCATTTTCTCCTTGATCTGTGTAATCACCGGATACTCTGTCTCTGTCACATTCTGTAGGACATTTCCCATGGATCCGGCCACCCGGATGAGATCCCGGTCCTTTAAACCTTCGATAATCCCGTCTATATCCGGATGGTCTACGATCGCCAATGCGTCCAGTTTCTCATAGACGAGCTTTGTGGACACGGAAATCGGCGGCTTTGCGATGAGCAGATGGCACTTTGGCATGGCAGGGAGTCTGGTCAGCTTCTCCCCGATCCCTTCCGCAAGCGCAGTCCCGCGCATGATGCAGTACGGGACGTCCGCGCCAAGGGTCACGCCCCGTTCCATCAGTTCTTTTTCACTTAACTTCCACCCGAACATCCGGTTCATGCCAAAGAGCACTGCGGCAGCGTCTGCGCTCCCGCCCGCCATCCCAGCCGCAACCGGGATATGCTTTTTCAAGTGGATCGCCACACCGCGCCTCTCACCGAATTCATCCAGAAGAATCTTCGCCGCGCGGTATGCGATATTTGTCTTATCTGTCGGCAAATATATGAGATTGGTGGACACGGTGATGCCCGGTTTCTGCCGTTTCTCTAGCGTCACCTCATCATACAGGTAAACGGTCTGCATAATCATCCTGACATCGTGATAACCGTTCTCTCTTTTTCCAAGTACATCAAGCCCCAGATTAATCTTCCCAAGTGCTTTTAGCTGAATCCGTTCCATCCAATCTCTCCTTGTTCTCACTCTTTTCTCTTCTGCCCCAATGGGACACTATGTATTTTGTATACATTTCTTTATAGTATACTCAAATTCTCCTTAAAAATCAATATCCTCTCACCTGGCTGGAGCCCTTTTTCCTTCTCGATTCCATTCACCTCGCAGATACTCTCCTCCGTTGTTCCAAAGCGTTTTGCAAGTCCAAAAAGATCATCTCCATCCTTGACTGCATACCCCACAATTCCCGGCCGCTTTGCAAGCTCTTCCATGGATCTCTCCTCCACAGTCAGTCCAGCGATATTCTCAATCGACACCGGACGCCGCACCAACGCCCTAAAAGAGACCGTTGCCTTGACCTCAGCTTTTCCCTGACCCAGGAGATTCACGGAGAGCTGCTCGATGTAGCCGTTTAACGAGCTGCGTACATCCGGGTACATCTCATTACATTCCAGCACACAGGTAAACGGTACCATACCCTGCCAAGTATCAAACGGAATATCATCATCCGGTTTGACATACAAAAATCCGATATGGAGGATGCCCTCTACCTGGATTCCTTCTTCTTTTGCTTCGGTTCTGACAATCTCAAGGCTGCCCGATGTATGGCAGATCTGAAAAATATTGTCTTTCAGCTCCGGAAGAGAGAGTGTCTCACTGACGCTGCATTTGAGATGATTCTGCATGACAAGCTGCTCACACTCCTGCATTTCTTTCTGGACGGTGAGATTGCAGCTTAAAGAATAAAGATCCTCCAGAAGCTCCACCTCTTCCTCTTCAAAAACCGACGCTTTCACCTCCAGGGACGCTTCGATTCCGATGATCCGCATTTCCCCGTCCTCATCGAGTCTTGCTTCCGCATTCTCATCCGTAAAGGCAGTGTCAATCTGGTGGTACATCGTCTCATCCGCCCCCGGACACGGGATCCTGCCTTCAAAGCGCACCGGTTCCTCGATCCAGTTCAGTGTCTCATCCGGCGTTTCATAGAAACAGAATACCAACAGCTCGCCCTCCACGATGAGGCTGTCTGCCACCAGCTTCGTATCCAGCCGCTGTGGTTTCATATCCGTCCACAGCAGGGCGGCGATATTTTCCTTTCCTTTTGGGAGCCGGATCTCTTCCTTGATGCGGTAGGTATCCCGAAGAGTATTCTGCATTTTCAGAACCCGCCTGTCAGCCTTTTTCTTACAACATCGGTCAACGCCCTCCACGTCCACGGTCAGTTCCCCCTCTTCTCCTGTCTCCGGTACAAGAACCATTTCCGCCATCGTGCGGATATTGAGTTTCCGGGAGTGGATCATCACCGCCGTCACATCCGTCCGGGTGCTTCGGATCAGCCAGTCACCCCTCTCCTCCTCGGTATAAACCATCTCCTCAAACGGAAACTGACCGGACAATTCGGCCATCTTTTCTTCCGCCTCGTCCGTGACGTAAAGAATGTGAAACAATAGTTTCCCGTGGACTTTCACATAGTTATCCACCTTGCGGATTTCTTCGATCCGCAGCTCGCCCTCACTGATCATCACCTTTTTGATATCCTTTTTATTATCCGGCACATTGTAGTCCTCATCAATCAGAAACTGGTCCGTAACCGGTTTTCCACTCCACTGTTTTACAATCTGTTTTTTCACCAACTCCATAGGGAACCTCCTCATTCTTCAAAGACAACATGTCTGTTATGATAATCCAGTTTGACAGCAATATAAGGCCACGTCGATTTCTCGATCACCTGCTCTTTTTCTCCCGGTCCTTTAAGCTCGGTACGAATATGTACGGCATTTTCCGTTGCGTAAAGTTCTTTCACCTCAATGCTGTACCCGCTGCTTTCCTTCTTCCCGTATCCTCTGACGAGAACCATCTGTCCCTGATCTGTGTATGTCAGTTTCATCGGTTCGTCCTTTTTCTCCTCAATCGTTGCCTGTAGTTCCTCTGGTATGTCTTCCTTTTCCAGGACCGTAAAATCCAGTTCCTGCTTCTTCTCCCCTCCAAGATCCGTAACCGAGCACCCGGCCACCAAAAAAAGGAAAAGTATCGCAGTACAGGAGAAGATGATTTTTCGGAAATTTCCTGCTTTTTTGCCCATACGATGCGATCCTGCTTTTTCTCTTTATCATCTTACACAAAGTTCCTGAAAAAAATGACAAAACCGGATTTCTTTTCCAGCATTTTTATAGTATAATGATAGTACTTTGTTGATATGTCGTTTCTCGACATGTTGTCTATTAAACTTTTTTGGAAAGGAACTAATCCTATGATTCGCTTTATCTGTGTCGCCATTTTTCTGGTGGTCTTCCTGATTCTTTCCATTCCGGTCTTCTTCGTGGAATGGCTGATCGGAAAGAAAAACCGGGAAACGAGGGATTTTTCTTCCCTGCGGATTGTCCAGTGGGGATTTCGTTGTATCCTGCGGATCGCTGGCGTAGAGACTACAGTGATCGGCCTTGAGAATGTGCCGGATGAACCGGTACTCTTTATCGGGAATCACAGAAGCTATTTTGACATTCTTCTGACTTACTCCCGCTGCAAGCGTCTGACCGGCTATGTTGCCAAGAAGGAAATGGAGAAGATTCCGTTGCTCTCCACGTGGATGAAGTATCTTTACTGCCTGTTTCTGGATCGTCACGACCCGAAGCAGGGGATGAAGACAATCCTGACAGCGATTGATTATATCAAACGTGGTATCTCGATCTGCATCTTCCCGGAGGGCACGAGAAATTCGGGAGAGGAGTTAAGCCTTCTTCCTTTTAAGGAGGGCTCTTTTAAGATCGCCGAGAAAACCGGGTGCGCCATCGTCCCGATCAGTCTCAACAATACCGCAGAGATGTTTGAGGCTCACTTTCCTAAGATCAAAAAGACCCACGTCGTCATCGAGTACGGTGCTCCGGTCTACCCGAAGGATCTTGACAAGGAGACAAGAAAGCATCTCGCCCCGTATTTTGAGCAGATCATCAAAGAGACCATTCAGAAAAATGTAGAAATCGTATAGAACTAAACGGGTGGAAATTTGTATGTCTCCACCCGTTTTTATGTACTCTATTCATTTTTCAAAAAAGCTTCTATTTCGAGAACAGCCTGCTCTTCGTCGCATCCCTCAGCTGTGATCTCAATTTCCATTCCCTTTGACGGTTGAAATGCCATCATTCCCATAATACTCTTTGCGTTGACCTGCATCTCCCCGCTCTTCAGTAAGATCCGGCTCTGGAACTGGCATGCAATACGAACCAGTTCGGCCCCCGGAGCCTCATATCTGCTTCCAAAATCTGCTGCTGTCACGTTTCGTGTGGTCATATTGACTCCTCCTTCCATCTGGAAATGTCCTTTTTTTACATCTATTATATACTACTTCTCCCAGCCTTTCAATTTCAACACGGATTTTTCTTCCCCTTTGCCCGGATGAGTGCTATAATGTTTCCAGCATTATGCTGAATCACCAGAAGTGCCAAAAGGCACATTTCGGGTTGATACGCGGTCGCCAAGGTCACATCATGCCCAGACTTTGGCCCATCGCTATTTTATAATACAGGCTGTGTGTCAGGCCGCACAGCGAAAGGAAGTGTATCCAATGCTGGAACGTAATTTAACATTATTGACAGATTTGTATGAGTTGACAATGATGCAGGGATATTTTAAGGAGAAGGATCACGACAAAGTTGTTGTCTTTGACGTTTTTTATCGTGCCAATCCATGTAACAACGGCTACGCCATCGCGGCCGGACTCGACCAGGTGATTGAGTATATCAAGGGACTTCATTTTTCCTATGAGGCGGTGGACTATCTCAGAAGTCTTCACATCTTCGACGAAGACTTTCTTCATTATCTAAGTGGATATCATTTCAGCGGTGATATCTATGCCATTCCGGAGGGAAGTGTGATCTTCCCAAGGGAACCTCTCATCAAGGTGGTGGCCCCAATCATGGAGGCACAGCTTGTGGAAACCGCAATCTTAAATATTGTCAACCATCAGTCCCTCATAGCCACCAAGACCGCCCGCATCGTTTATGCGGCAAACGATGGAGGTATCATGGAATTCGGTCTTCGCAGGGCCCAGGGGCCGGACGCCGGACTTTACGGGGCGAGAGCTGCCATGATTGGCGGATGTGTCGGCACGTCTAATGTACTGGCCGGACAGATGTTTCATGTTCCGGTCATGGGCACGCACGCCCATAGCTGGATTATGAGTTTTCCGGATGAGTACCAGGCATTTAAAGCTTATGCCAGAATGTATCCGGACTCCTGCACCCTTCTCGTGGATACCTACGACACATTGAAATCCGGTGTGCCGAATGCCATCCGCGTCTTTCGTGAGATGCGGGAAGAGGGAATCCGGTCCAAAAGCTTTGGAATCCGTCTGGACAGCGGGGATCTTGCATATCTTTCTAAGAAGGCTCGCAAGATGTTAGACGATGCGGGATTCCCAGACGCGAAAATTTCTGCTTCCAACGATTTGGATGAATACCTGATTCACGACCTGAAACAGCAGGGTGCCGCCATCGATGTCTGGGGTGTAGGAACCCACCTGATTACGTCTAAGGACTGCCCGTCCTTTGGGGGCGTCTATAAGCTGGCCGCCATCCAAGATGAAAACGGTGTGTTTGTACCAAAGATCAAGCTCTCCGAGAACACGGAAAAGATTACCAATCCGGGCAACAAAACAATCTACAGGATTTACGAAAAGGAGACCGGAAAGATCAAGGCTGACCTGATCTGCTTTGCGGATGAGACTTTTGATGAAAATGACGATCTTCTGCTCTTTGACCCCATCGAGACATGGAAAAAAACGCGGATGAAGGGCGGCACCTATACAATGCGTGAGATGCTCGTCCCGGTTTTCATAAACGGAGAATGTGTCTATCACTCGCCGTCCGTCATGGAAATCGCCGAATACTGCCGTCAGGAAAAAGATACTCTGTGGGATGAGACGAAGCGTCTCTTCTACCCGCACAATGTGTATGTGGATCTTTCAGATCGCTTATACCAGGTTAAGAAAGAGCTTTTGGACCAGATGAGTATGGATAATTTATAAGGAGGAATCGAAGACTATGAGAATCATTGTTTTGGCAGGAGGACTCAGCACGGAGCGGGACGTTTCCCTTAGTTCCGGCGCCGGTATATGCCGTACATTAAGAGAAAAAGGACACGACGCTTTTCTTCTGGATCCGTTTCTGGGACTTCCGGACGCGGGAGACAATCTGGAAGCAGCTTTTACAAGACCTGATGCGGGGCTTTCCCTTGCATCAGGCATCCGTTCTACAGAGCCGGATCTGGAAGCGGTGAAAGCTTCCAGAGAAGACAAATCCGACTGCTTTTTCGGAGCCAATGTCATCGAACTTTGCCGTCTCGCGGATATCGTATTCATGGGACTGCACGGTGATGTAGGTGAAAACGGAAAGCTTCAGGCTGCCTTTGACGTCCTTGGCATCCGTTATACAGGGTCTGGCTCCCTTGGCTGTGCCCTGTCCATGGACAAAGAGATCACCAAGGTGATTTTCGAGGCAAATCATATTCCGACCCCAAAGGGAACCTGGATGAAACGGTCCACCGCGGATCACTCCCTTGCCTCCACCGGACTTCCACTTCCGCTTGTTGTAAAGCCTTGCTCTGGTGGTTCCAGTATCGGAGTCTACATTACACAGACGGAGGAGGAGTTTGATAAAGCAGTCAAAGAGTCCTTCCGCTATGAGGATGAGATCATTATTGAAGAATATATCAAAGGTCGAGAGCTCGCCTGCGGTGTGATCGACGGAAAGGCCCTTCCGGTCATCGAAATCTGTCCGAAAACCGGATGGTTTGACTATGCCAATAAATACCAAGACGGCATGACAGAGGAGATCTGCCCTGCCCGTATCCCGGAAGAGACAGCAAAGAAAATCCAGGCAATTTCCGAGCATGCGTTTCAAGCACTCAAGCTCGATGTCTATGCCCGTGCGGATTTCCTTCTGACAGAGGACGGCAACATCTATTGTCTGGAGTATAACAGCCTTCCGGGCATGACGGCCGCAAGTCTTCTTCCGAAAGAGGCAAAGGCCGCCGGTATTGAGTTTGGAGAGCTCTGTGAACTGCTGATTGAAAAATCGATGGACGCCCGTTACTGCGGGTAATCACCAAAGACAGGAGAAAACATATGAAAGGGTTATCACTGGCAAATATTGCCTCCGCCTGCGGCGGTACATATAGGGGTTCTGAGGACGCTCGAAACCGGGAAATCACAGGAGTGGCCATCGACAGCCGCAAAATCGAAAAGGACTTCCTCTTCGTCCCAATCAAGGGCGCAAGGGTGGACGGACACGACTTTATTGAACAGGTCATGGAAAAGGAGGCTCTTTGCACCTTATCCGAGCATCCGCTTACCGGGGCGCAGTATCCTTATATCCTTGTAAACTCCACCGAGCAGGCTTTAAAAGATCTGGCACACTTTTATCGAAGTCAGCTTGATCTGAAAGTCATCGGAATTACTGGAAGCGTGGGAAAAACGAGTACCAAGGAGCTGATCGCTTCTGTCCTAGAACAGAAATATCGGGTGCTGAAAACAGAGGGGAATTATAATAATGAAATCGGACTCCCACTGACGATTTTCCGTCTGACCGAGGAAGATGAGATTGCTGTTCTGGAAATGGGAATCGACCATTTCGGGGAAATGCACCGTCTGGCTGATATTGCCCGCCCAAACGTCTGTGTCATTACCAATATCGGATACGCGCATCTGGAAAATCTCGGATCACGGGAAGGAATTTTACAGGCAAAAACGGAAATGTTCGAACATTTACAGCCGGAGTTTGCGGTTGTTTTAAACGGGGACGACGATATGCTCCGCACGGTGGCCGATGTGCACGGACAAAAACCGGTCTTCTTTGGCATCGATTCCGCCGCCCCGGTCTTTGCCTCCCACATCGAAAACAGAGGGTTAAAAGGGACGCTCTGCACCATCCAGCTTCCTGCATGTGGAGACTTTTCTGAGACCACCATCCAGGCTGACATCCCGATTCCGGGCAAACATATGGTGTACAATGCGCTCGCAGGTGCCTACATCGGGCACCTCTTTGGACTTTCCCCAGAGGAGATCGAGACAGGAATCCATTCCCTTCAGCCGGTGACCGGGCGTAACCATCTCATTGAAACGGACACCCTGATGATTTTGGACGACTGTTACAATGCCAACCCGGCATCCATGCAGGCGTCCCTCGACGTCCTTGCACTTGCCACAGGTCGTAGAGTCGCGGTCATGGGGGATATGAAGGAGCTGGGAGAGAATGAGGAGCAGCTTCATTTTGAGACCGGAGAGTATGCCGCCAGAAAGGGCATTGACACTATCGTCTGTATTGGACCGCTGGCCTGTCAGATGTACCTTGGAGCCAAGAATCTTGCTTCCGGCAATACAGTTCTTCACTATACCGGCAAGGAGGAATTTTTACACAATCTTCCGTCCTTGTTTGAGGCCGGGGATACTGTTCTTGTAAAAGCGTCCAATAGTATGAAGTTTTCGGAAATCGTGGAGGCGCTCACCGAATTCGAAGCTAACACGAAAGATGAGATAGAAAAAGGAGCCAAACAATGATAGACTATCAGATTCTTGCCCTGGATCTGGACGGAACACTCACCAACTCCCAAAAACAAATCACGCCTCCCACACGGGAGGCGTTAATCCGGATTCAGGAAGCCGGAATTAAAGTGGTCCTGGCAAGCGGACGTCCGACAACCGGGGTGCTTCCCCTTGCCAGAGAACTGCAGTTGCAACGATTCGGAAGCTACATTCTCTCCTTCAACGGAGGAAGAATTACTGACTGTCGAAGCGGTCAGACTGTTTACAATCGTCTTCTGCCAAAAGATGTGGCAAAGCCCCTCTTCGAACTTATCAAAGACGCTCCGGTCGACATTGTCGGTTACTCCAGTCGTGGTATCCTCTCCGGACTTCAGACAAATGAGTACACCAAATTGGAGTCCACAATCAACGGGCTCCCTGTTATCCATGTAGATAACTTTCCGGCTTCTGTTGAACAGGAGAATAATAAATTTCTTATTACCGGAAACCCGGACGATATCGCCATGGTAAAAAAACGGCTGATTCCTTACTTTCACGGACTTCTAAATATTTACTGCTCCGATCCGTTCTTTCTGGAGATCATGCCGCAGAATATCGATAAGGCACACTCCTTGTGTAAACTCCTTTCCAGTATCGGACTCACCACAGAGCAGATGGTCTGCTGCGGAGACGGCTGTAATGACATCACAATGCTTGAAACCGCCGGCCTTGGTGTCGCTATGGCAAATGCACAGACTGCCGTGAAAGAAGCGGCAGATTACATTACATTGTCCAACGACGAAGACGGGGTACTACATGTCATTGAGAATTTTTTCATTGTTTCTGAATAATTACAACCTTTTGGCCGGGTTCCGTCGCATCGGAACCCTATGCAGTCAGAAACAAAATAAAATAGAAAATGAAAATAGCCGCTGCAACAACGGCAAGTACTGTAAGAATCTTCTTTTTCATTTTTTCACTCCTGTTATTTCTCACGAAACGTAATCTTATATTCTTTCAGGTCATATTCTTTTGCGAAGAACTCCTTGAGGATCGTCTCTGCATTGCTTTTTGCGTTTTCCAAAAGTCCGTTACTGACAGCGTCTTTTTCTGCCTGCTTCTGCATATCCTCAAATCCATCATTGATCTCCTCCAGTCTGATCTGCCGAAAAATACTCTCCTCCTCGTGGTAAACCTGGAAGGAATCCTGTTTCATCTCGCTACTTAAGATCCTGGCCTCGGGCAGCCGTACTTCGATTATCTTATCCTTGAGATCCCAGTCAATGTCCCCAAAATCAATTCCCGCCTTGATCTCGAAATCCATGCTGTAAATATATTTGCTTTGTGTAAACGGAATCTGGATACCAAACAATTCTCTGGATCCCTCCTGCACCCCAACTTCCGTCGTGTAGGCACACTGAGTCGCCAGCTCTCCGATATCTTCAAATCCAAGCTTTGTTGTCTTACTCTCCGTGAAGAACGTTTTGCGGACGCCGAAAATCACTACCGCCACGACAACAAGAATCAAAAGGATTTTGATGATTTTCTGTGAAAGATAAAATTTCAAAAGTCCAAAGCCGCCTCTTTTTCTCGTACCTTGTTCCTGATGTTGACTCATCATGTTCTCTCCTTTGTATTATTTTCCATACTTTTTTCAGGCACCTTTCATTATTACGGAAAACCGCTCCTTCGTCAACGTTTTTTCTTCTCTCTCCTCGGCGCCGCCATCTTATAACACTGCCATATCTTCAGACTTCCTTACACAGAATATGACGGAGCGATCCACCGTACTTCTCCTTGGTTTTCCGGATCTGGTACCCTCTTTTCCGTACATTGGAAAGGCTGTACGGATTGTCCGGGTGGACGGTTACAAGCAGATAGTGGATGCCACGCTTCTTCATTTCCTTCTCGCATGCTTCCATCATCCGATCCTGAAGGTGATGCCCCCGGTATAGAGGATCCACTACCGCTGTGTCCATATGGGCACTGACAAGTAACTGTTCCTTAGAAAATCCGAGATCCTTTCCAAGATTGTACTCTACATCTCCTGGAATCTCCACAAGGAAACATCCGGCCAGAGAACCCTTTTTCGTGCCACCCTTTACCCGTGCTATAACTGCAAATCCGGTCGTCTCATCCTCCTTTAAGCAGGTCACAAGGAAATCCTTTCCTCCGTCATAAAACCAGTCAGAATTCTCCATATGAACCACGGTCTTTTTCATCAGCTTACGGATATCCGCCAGATCGGATTCCTCTGCTTTCTGAATCGTAAAATCTACCTCGTTGATCTCTCTCCATGCCTCCTCATAAGCTTTCTGCGTACCGGCATCGAAACAGATCATCGTCACCTCTTTTATCATACTTTGGGTACGAAGAAAGGTGAGGATCTCACGAACCGCCGTTCTGGAAGCTTTCTCCACCGGATACCCGTAGATTCCTGTACTGATGGACGGAAACGCCACCGTTTTCAGTCCATAAGAAGCCGCAATCTTCAGGCTGTTCTGATAGCAGGACGCGAGAATCTTCTCCTCACCCTTTGTTCCGCCCTGATAGACCGGTCCAGGCGTATGAATCACATATCTGGCAGGAAGGTGAAAACCCTCCGTAATCTTCGCCTCTCCAGGTGTGCATCCGCCAAGTTTCCTGCACGCCGCCAGAAGTCCCGGCCCTGCCGCCGAATGGATAGCGCCGTCCACACCGCCTCCCCCTAAGAGGGACGGATTTGCCGCATTGACAATCGCATCCACCTTGCACTGTGTAATATCGCCCCTGATAATCCGAAATATCCCCATCTTTACCTCCCGTATTGCAATTTTCCTCTGCTGATTTCCCGGACAACTCCGGGAATATCCCGGATAGATGCTGCCTTTCTCTCGATCCGGTTCTGGCTCTCCTCGTCCGGCTGCGTCAAATCCGGCACCATCACCACATGACATCCGGCGCCATACGCCGCCCGGATTCCGTTTGGAGAATCCTCCACCGCCACACAGTCCTGCGGTTCTTTCTGAATCTTTTCACAGGCGTACAAGTACACATCCGGGAACGGCTTTCCACGCTCTACCATATTCGCACAGATGACAGCATCAAATAACTCTAAAATTCCAATATCTCTTAGATACTGTCTCGCTCTCGTTTCATCTGTCGCCGTCACCACCGCCGTCTGGTATCCTTCCTGGCTAAGGACTTGAAGCACCTCTTCCACGCCATCCTTTTTCTCTATTCCGTGTACCCGGATATGCTCCTGCATCAGTTCCTTTCTCCGCTCCCTAATTGTCCAGTAGTCATACTGCTCTCCATATTTTTCGGCAAACCAGGGCGCCGCATATTTCCCGGCAAAGCTCCGGAACGCATAACACTCTTCAAGACTTAAAAGAAGCCCCGCCTCTGCCGCAGCCTGTCTCCAGAAGCGGGTCAGATATTTTTCTGTGTCAATCAGCACGCCGTCCATATCAAATAATACTGCCCTGATCTTTCTCACTGTTTCCAAATTCCCTCCATTTTCTCTACTACCAGAGACTTCACTGTGCCTTTCTCCTGTACGTGGAACTCAAAGTTTCCGGTCTCTGACTGCTGGTAAAATTTCTTCGCCCCCGCTGCCTGTCCGTCATTTAAGAATACTTCGCACACGTTCCGGTCCACAAATACTTCTACCGTGGTAACATCACTGATTTCCGCCGGATAGAGAATATTTTTTGCTCCTTCTCCCACGGTCCGGAAACGGCACTGGCCATCTTTTTGCTCCAGATACAGCTTCCTGTCTTTCCACTTATAAAGTGTCATTCGAAAATCTGATGGTTTCTCCATCTCTAATTTGACATAGTAGGTGTTGCCCTCAATTCCGGTAACCTCCACGTCCTCCCCGCATCCTTCGTAGACCGGGTAGCGGATAAGCCGGTAGATTCCCTGAACCGGATTCTGGTAAAGTTTCCCGTCCTTGATGTGAAGTACCCTCGGAATGCTCATACTTCCGCACGCACCGTTTGGCGATTTGACGTGCTCCTTTGCCACGTCGCTGATCCAGCCGACAGCCACCCGTCCGGTCTCCGTATCGATGGTCTGCACCGCATAGAAATCTGCGCCAAAATCATAAAGCCCTCTGGCCTCCTCATGGAACTGATCCTGATACCATTCTCCGATGTGGTAATAGATGCTGTTTTTTCTTCCGTGCCCGTCCACATGCCCGCAGTATCCGGCAGTCAATACCCACTGGTTGTCAAGACGGAAGAGATCCGGACATTCCAGAGGAATATTCTCCTCCTCCTTTTGTTCCTCAAAAATCTCGCCACAGTACGTCCACTGCGCCAGATTGTAGGATTTATAAAGGGATATGGCCGGATGCTCTTCACCCCTGATACCGATAAGCATCTTATATTCTCCATTCTCATAAAATACTTTCGGGTCCCGGAAATCCCGGCCCTCCGGGCCTTCAATAATCCGGCTCTCCCGCTCCCAGTTCAGGCCGTCCCGGCTCTCCGTCATCACCTGATACTCCCTGAAAGCTGTCCTATCTCTTCTCTTTCCGATGTGGCGCGTAAAAAACAGTCTGAGCTTCTGCTCCTCGTCAACCAATGCCGTCCCTGAAAAAGCGCCGCCCACCAGCTCCGGATAGTTCAAAATCTCCTGCTGCGGCTCCATACACACCGGAAGATGTACCCAGTGGATTAAATCCTGGCTTACCGCATGTCCCCAGTACATATTATCCCACTCCTCAGAAAATGGGTGAAACTGGTAAAACAGATGATAATACCCATGATAAACACAAAATCCATTCGGATCATTCATCCATCCCTTTGGTGGGGAAAGGTGGTACTGGTTACGGATGGGCGTGTCATACCATTCACCCCACTGACTCCTGTCATAAAATCTTCCGTCCTGGATCATGCAGATGCCTCTCTCCAGCATCTGCTCACAGCCGCTTAAATAGGCATAGGAAATCTCGCAGTTCTCAGCCGACACCTCATAGGTCGTCCCCGGATTCACCGTAATTTTCAGCCACTTTCTGTATTGACTGATCTGAAACATTTTGCGCGCACTTCCGGAAACCATATAAAGTCTGCCTGTCTCCCCAGGTTCTGTCTTAATAAACAATTCCAGTTGTCTGTATTTTTGCGTATTAAATCTCATGTTCTTCCTCCTGTACTCAGGCGTATTTGTCATCAGCTCTTACCCTTACAGTGTATCACAAAGCAACGCATTTAAAAAGCGGTATCCCCTCCGAACGTGTAACGATTCAGCTCTCTTGTCTGATTCATTACGACAGAATCTCTCCGGAGACGATACCGCCTCTTTATCTTAGAAAAATATACTCAGCACAGTTCCTCCGATCAAAAACGCAAGTAAAAGAGCAAGCAGAACTCCCATACTGCTCCTAAGCCACCTCGGACTCTTCACAGTCTGATCGGTAATCTCATCTTCCGGCTCCACCTCAAGCTCCGTCTGAGCCAGAATCGAATCGATAATCTCCTTTGCCTCCTGTGCATCCCTTTCATCTACAAAAATCTTCTCTCCATAAATAGAATTCCCCGTATAGACATCCATGACCCCTCCGGAACCCCTTGCCTCCCGGAAGCCCTGAATATCGTTTCTCTGAAGTGCCTCTAAAAGCATCTCGGCCTCAATCCGATCCCCTGCGGTGTAAATACTGACCGGACGCATAGCCTCCACACTTTCCTGTCTTGCTGCTCTCATACAAACACCTCTTTTCCTTTACATCAGCGGAATGTATGTCAAAGATTTCTACTATTATTATAATCCTTTTATGTACTTTTTCCAAGGGTTACCCCTATTTCCCTTCCGAAAAAATATATTGATTTTCTCTTGACAATTTTCTGCTTTAGATCTATTATGATATCAAAATAATATCACTTTAACTCATGTAAGACTGAAGGAGGAAGAGTTATGGAGACAAAACAATCTTTGGTTCACGAAGAACGCATTATCAATGCGAAAAATGGATTTCTTATGTTATTTGTCAGCACACTGCTGCTGGCTGCCAGCATCGCCATGTGCATCTTGGGTCCGGTTCTTTCCGGTATGGACCGCATTTCGGGCGGGCTCTGCGGATTCCTCATCGCTCTTGGTCTTGTGCTTTTCATTGTGTCCATCATTCTGTACTGCGGACTGAAAATCTTAAATCCGAACGAAGCCCTTGTATTTGCCCTTTTTGGTAAATACTATGGCACACTGAAAAAGCCTGGTTACTTCTGGATCAATCCATTCTGCTCCCCGATCAACCCGATCGGTTCAAAGAATTCTTTCACCATGGGAGCAAACGGTCATACATCGGTCACAACGGGCACGAAAAAGATTTCCCTCAAGACTATGACGCTTGACAATGGTAAGCAGAAAGTCAATGATGAGCTTGGAAATCCGGTAGAAATCGGAGCTATCGTCATCTGGAAAGTCGTCAATCCGACGCAGGCGGTCATCAATGTAGAGAACTATAAAAATTATCTCTCCATTCAATGCGACGCTATCATCCGAAACACAGCCCGCATCTACCCGTATGATACAAGCGAGCAGGGAGACGAAAAGTCACTTCGTGGCAGTAGCCAGGAAATCGCGGATATTATGCAGTTGGAACTTCAGGAGAAAGTTGCTGACGCCGGTATCCAGATTATTGACATCCGTATCACGCATCTGGCATATGCACCGGAGATCGCATCCGCCATGTTGCAGAGACAGCAGGCGGCAGCTATCATCGATGCACGTCAGAAGATCGTGGAAGGCGCTGTCGGCATGGTGCAGATGGCGTTGGATAAATTAAACGAAAACGAGATTGTCGAGCTGGATGAGGAACGGAAAGCCGCCATGGTGAGCAATCTACTTGTCGTGTTGTGTGGAAACAAGGATGCACAGCCGATTGTAAATAGCGGTACCATCTACTAAATCCAGAAAAAAGGTGGGACACATTTTGGAAAAAAATACAGCGGAAAAGGGAAAGGCCAAAAAACAAGTCCCTTTGAGGCTCTCGCAAAGCCTTTACAATGAAATTGCCCAGTGGGCAGAAGATGATTTCCGTTCCATGAACGGGCAGATCGAATATCTTTTAACTGAGTGTGTGAAATACCGAAAAAAGAACTCAAAAAACAAACAGTAACAGCAAACCGGGCGGAGCCCCTAATGATAGAAACGGCATAGGCCGTCTCTTACGGAAGGGTTTCGCCCGATTTGCCGTTGGAAATTATGATTGCTCTGTGTGCCACAATCATTTCTTCTACTTTTAACTATTCTCCTTTTGCAGACGTTTTAGGACATATCTTTGCATCATCGAGTAGATAAAAAGCCAAAACAATATATAGATTGCATACATGATACCCATAAACCTTCCATATCTCAGGACTTCTGACACCGTAAACAACCTGGCCTTTAAAGTAATTCCAATAAAGAAAATTCCGCCGATTACTGCCTGGATCATCGGGAGCAGCATAAAGAAACGAAGCTGAAATCCTATTTTCTTTGCCCTTTCTTTTCTCCTCATACCAATCTTTTCCAAGAATGTATCTTCCCATTTCCATGTATCTTCTTCCTGCTTTACATAAAGAAAATACTGGAATGCTGCCATAATCACCAGTACCAGAAGAATAAATCCATTGGCTGTCCGTGCGAGAAGGATTTCGGATTCCGTATTCCGGATCATCTGCGTCCTCTCATAAAACGGCTGGATAGAACGGTCCCAGACACGATCCAGGCTGTGTTTCTCCTTTAAATATTCCAGATTCTCTGCCACCTCTGCTGATTTCCCGTCCGGTACATTCATGCAGTACAGCATCGTAGGTCCCTCTGTCAGATTCCCTTCGTGGACAGCCGAATAAAATTTCCACTCCGCCTTTGAAATCGTTTCCCTTTTGGCCCAGTTCTCCCGGTTTTGTGTACTGATCTGATTCCAGACTTCTTCAAAATATGCATCCGACATCACAATCAGATTTTCCTGTTTCCCCTGCTGAAACGCTCCGATCAGACTGTTTCTCTCTTCACTTACAATTTCCCGTTCAGGAAATACATTCCAATATCCCGCTGTATCATAATACTCAAGCGGCTGCCCAAATCGGAGATGTACGCTGAACCTGGTCGTATCCCAATCCAGAACATTTGCTTTGACCGACAGATCCTGCTGGTAGACGGCATGCATCTCTTTCCCCTTCAATCCCAGTTTCCGAGGCTTCTGCCCCGCGTTTTTCCGCATCTGATTGTAGGTCGACTCAGAGATTGCGATATGCTGTCCCTGTGGCCATTGAACCGGACGTGTAGAACCATTCCAGTTTGGAACTTTATCACTTCCATACAGCGAAGTCATCCGCACCATTGGATACTGGTAAACTGTGGCGTCCGCGTCTGCCGCAATCTGCTCCAGTTCCGAAAGATCCGTCTCATATGCCGTACACACGATATCGTACGGATACATAGCTGGGATATCCTGCCTCATATTAGACGTGATAAAGGGTGTAGAAAACAGCGCCAGGAGCAAAAACTGGACAACGGACAGATAAAACAGTACCATAACGTTCTTCCAAAACCGATAGTAAAACGGATTCCACCGGAACAGGTGTTTGTAATAGCCCGCCCCGCTCTTCCGCTTTTTCAGCCATAGCGCCATCCCGCCGGAAAGCAAAAAGAAAATTCCAAGCGCCGGCAGACAATAGATAAACTTCATCTCCGTCCAGCCACGAATCGTAATCCATTTGATTGCGAGGACATATAAACCGATTCCCGATACAATCCAAAGAGCCAGTCGTCTCTCAGGCTTTCTCTCTTTTTTCCGTTCTTCATTTAATTCTGTGGAGTTTCCAAGGGAAATAAAGTTTTCCTGGTTAAAGCCAAGCGCCAGAATCATCAACATCACATAAGCTGCAAAACCGATCAGAACCTGGGAAACACTGACGACGGATGGTAACTCTATGTGTCCCTGAAAGCTCCTTGCAAATCCTCTTCGCAGGACAGCTGCCCCAATCATTCCAATCGGAAGACCGATTACCGCAGCCGCCAGCACATTGATCGAAAATTCTACCAGAAAGATGCGGTATGCAGTATTCTTTCGGATTCCGAGAATCACCATCAGCCGGTATTCTTTTTTTTGCTCCTTAATGTACCAGGAAATCATCAGCACCATCATCAGAACACTTAACACGCCCAGAATGAGAGCAAGACTCTGAAAAATCCCATGGATTCCCTGACCGAACATGAAACTCGTCTTCCCTTTACCTCCGTAAATCCGATCTGTCATAAAATATATGGCAAAAACAATATAGCAGATTGCGGCGAGCAGAATTCCGGAAATAAGAAAAACGATCTGCTCCTTCCAGTGATAACGGAAATTCTGGCGGATCACTTCATAAAATTCCGGCGGATATTTGCCTGGAAAATGGTTGGCCTTTTTCCGATGTTCCTTATCTTTTTTCTCTCGCGCCTTGATCTCCTCATACCGCTCGTTCAGGTCTTCTCTCTGTTCCAGGTATTTAATACTTATAAACTCCACGGTAAACATGGCAAGATAATATAACGGAATCTTCGCATAAAGGAGTATATCGGCCGAATACGTTATAAATGCCAAAACTCCTGCAAACGTAATAGATCCCAGCGCCGGAAGCCAGGAAAACCATCGCCACCACTTCCCTGCCAGAAGCAAAAGTTCCCGAATAAGATAGAGCAGCACGAATCCGAAAGGGATAAAAAACAGAATATATTCTGGTGTAATCCCTGCTCCCTTGGTCAGTCTTTCCAGTACTTCCATCCATGTCCGAAATTCTCCATCAATATAGAATTTTACCAGACAGAACGTCAAAAGTGCTGCTATTCCGGCAATCAGTCGGATCGCAGTAAACCTGTCAAGTGCTCTTTTTCTTTTCATTTCCCCTCTCCTCCTCGTATTCGTTCCAGTTTCCCTTGATGTAAGCGGTAGATGGAATCCATCCCTCTTAGCTCTTCCTCCTGGTGCGTGACTTTAACAAGTGTCTGTTTTGAAAACAAACTTTCCATAGTATGTTTTCTGGAATCCACATCATATCCTGTCGTCGCTTCATCCAGAAGAACTATTTCAGCTTTCTTTAACAGCGCCCTCGACACCGCTATCTTTTGTCTCTCGCCGCCCGAAAGTTTCAATCCGCGATTACCAAGCATCGTTTCATATCCTTCCTCCATCTGAGAAATAAAGGAATCCGCTCCGCTCAAACGACAAACTTGTACCACGTCCTCCATGTTATTTCGCCTTCCAAGATCGATATTATCAATAACAGACGTATTATAAAAAAACGGATTTTGGCTGACTACAGCAATCTTTCCTCGTATCGTTTCCAAACCAAGTTCACGAATATCTTTTCCTTTTATTTTAATGATTCCTTGGTCCGGTTGATATAGTCCCGTAATCAAATCAAAAAGTGTTGATTTTCCAACTCCATTATTGCCGATAATGGCAACCTTCTCCCCTTGATAGATCTGGAAAGATATCCCATCTAAAACAGGCTTCTGCCCATGATACGAAAACGTCACATCACAAAACTCAATCACGGGGATAAGCTCCTTATCATTTTCATTATAGCACACCTTTTTTGAAAATATTGCCTTCTCCTCTTTCCCATTTAAAAATTCATAAAACCGCTCTGCTGAAGGTTTGATTCTGGCAAAATAGTATCTTACATCGATCAGCAACGTGATCGATCCTGTTATATTACTACAGTAAGTAATAAACGCTAATAGACTGCCTGCGGTCGTTTTTCCCATGATTACCAGATACCCTCCCAGAAGATACAAAAATCCCATAATCAGTGTATCTACACTCACTTCACAAAAAGAATACTTCTGATCCCACATGGCGCTTTTTTGATAAGACTGCAGCAGCTTCTTCTGTAATTTTTTCAATTCGTTATTCTGAAACGTATAAAGATTCCAAAGTTTCATCTCCCGAATCCCACTAATCTGTTCTTCCAACCAAGCCATAAATTGATTATTCATCAATAAATTTTCTTTAACAACTTCTTTCTTTCTTTGTGAGAAAAAAACAACGATAATAAATTTTGCCGCAATCATCGCAAATAACAAAATTGTCATTTGAGGACTAATTACAGACAGCCCGACTGCACCTGCAATCACCTGAAAAACCGCTCCTACTGACAATGCTGCTATTTCATCAAAAATGGAAGAAAGAGACTGGATGTCTGTCTGCAAGGCCTGAAGAATCTGCATTCCATTTTTCTCTTTATACATGCTGATTGGAATTCTGTATAATTTAGCAAATGCCTTTTCATTTAATCTGCCAAACATCTGATTATGTATTTTCACGAATTCATAGGATCGCAAAACTCCCATTCCCGCTACACTCACTTTCGCGGCGACAAAAAATAGTACCGATGAAAGAAGTGCTGTTAAGTTTTTCCCAAGAATCCCTTGGTCAGTAATCTTTGTCAGCAGCAACGGTTGGGCATAGGTCATACATCCTTCTATTATAATACATACAAAAAGTAAAAGTACTTGCCTTTTGCATATGAATATTACTTGTTTCAAATCATACTTTAAAGCATCCATTCTCCGATATCCCTTTATTATCTTATGACGAAGAGGAGATTACGTTGCTGTAATCTCCTCTCCATTTTCCTTACGGTGCGATCATAATAGAAAGCATCTTTGACATACTGCTTCCAGAAGCATTGCAAAGTGATATACAAGCACACCCTGCTAAAACCTGCATCGTAGGCATTTTTCGGTATACTTTTTTGCCTAATCTTTTCTGCATATATTTCACCTCCTTCTTCCTGTGATTTCAACTGTTAATCTATAAAAGTCTTAACAAGTTTTCCACCATATGTTTCATTCTCACATAATTTTTCACGCTTCCCGCAAGCAATTCACGTTCCGGAATCTGGATTGAGAATTCGTTTTCGATGTCAAAGCAGATCAAAACAAGCTCTCTGGCTGGAATTTTTATTTTTCCTCCAAAGAAATCTTCTGTCTGTAACTCTTCCTGCTTCTGAAAATCGATTCCTGTTCTCTTTAAAAGAATCTGGTTCAACTTTTTACTGATTTCTTCTTTCATTCCTATTCACATTCTCTCTATTTCTGCATAACTTTGTAACTTCTCGATCGCTGCTTCTGTTAATCGTTCTATTTCCTTCTCACTGTTTAAAGAAAAAATATAGCTATTTTCCAAACCGTCGATTGTCGATTCCACCACTGTGTTTTCTATCTCAGATGAAATGATTTTGTGTTGATTAAGAGAGGAATACATATCAACTGTATTGTTTTGAATACAGAAAAAGTCAATTTCTTCCCCTATGATTTGCTCTGTTTCTTTCCCCATATTATGTAAATCTGTCTCCTGATAATCTCCCCAGAAAACCTGTAATAAAACACAGTCCGGATGAAGGATTCTTGAAATTCCGTAAACAGAAAGTCCTAAATCTTCCGGAATTTCTCTTCCGAATGAAACGGAACCCTCTTTCATGCCGACCAAGAACAAATCATACTCCTTATTCAGCTCTATTTCCTTAATATAATGATTTGCCTTTATCAGATTTTCACTGGACAATTCCGGGCTAAAATAGTCATACACACTATAGATATCTTCCTTCTCCTCTTTCATTTCCATATCCGTAACAATCGCCACGCTATATTGTTTTCTTTCAAAGCACGCTTTTATTTGTACTAATAACTGAAAATCGAAAAGTGCCTCCGAAATTCCAAGAATATACATCACCGAAGTATCTATGTCAAATAGTTCCTTTTTATTTTCTTCCATTTTCTGTTCCTTTCCTTAGAGAGTCTGTTTCAAAATCATATCCCAGTTCTCTCAACACGCAGTAATCTTTAAAAACATGTTCTATCTTTTTTCTCATATCTGCACAATTTCTTAATAGACATGTTTTTAATTCTTCTTTTTCTTTTTCCGCATATCGGATGCAAAAATCACAATACCGATATGCCCAGCAGTCCTTACACTGACCGGATGTTATGTCCTCGATGTTCAGAATCTGGGACGCTTTTTGAATATCAATCCCAGAGTTGATATTACCCATTCTGGCAAGTTCCACATTTTCACATACCTTTTCACAAGGATATAGGTCTCCCTCGACAGTCACAAATAGACTTCTGATCCCTGGTATACATGGGCCACCATGATGCCATTTTTTTGGAAGCTCGATATCCTCGTCCTGCTGCTTCCCTCCTCTTAGCATTTTCAAGAATTCCACCTGCTCCCTTCCAAGAACTGAAGTATTCTCTTTTCTTATTTTTCCAAGCTTACTCATTAAAAGTTTAAAATATTCGTATTGATATTCTTCTGAAAAACGGTCTGATACTGTGTTTTTCTCTTTTTTCCCTTCATCCTTTACTAGTCCGGATGTAAAAACCGCATCCTGAAACAGTTCTTCCCCTTTAAAATAATTTCCAATGCAGCTATAGCTTTCTTCCGGACTGATGACTGTATTAAAGGTAACATTAGAAATAAAGAAGTTATGATAATGCTCTTTGATATAACGTGCATTTTGCATCACGGTGTCATAGCTGCCTTTGTCACTTCCAGCAAATTTTCTGTATCTGTCGTGGATCTCTTTAGGTCCGTCAAAACTAATCGTGATTTCAAACTTTTTCTCTATCAGATAAGTAAGTATTTCGCCTTTCAATAAGGTTCCATTTGTTGTAATCTGATAATGGATTGCTTTATCTTTGGTCTGTGTTTCCATGTATTCTACACATCTCTTGATTAACTCAAATTCCAGTAATGGTTCTCCGCCATAAAATCCCACACGAAGTTCTTCGCAGGCAGAAGAATGCGACAGCAGAAAATCCAATCCCTTTTTTGCCATTTCAAAACTCATTCTCTTATTTGAATGGGTTCTGGTATAATATTTGCCAGAATACACACAGTAATCACATCGCAAATTGCACTGTTGTGTTACCTGTAAAGTGAGATTCCCGATTCTATTTTCATACAGCGATGGCAAAAGTTTCGTGACCGGGTGCTCTGATATTTGAACATGTGAAGTTTTTAAGTACCCATATTTCTTTAATTTGCGAATTTGCTCATTTTCCTCAATATTCTCTCGCTTCTCTAACCTTTGATAAGTATCCGGAGTGACCTTCAAAATAGAATCTGTATTGACATCATACAAATAATATCCGGTAGAACAAGAAAATAAATGTATAAATGGTTCTTTATTAACTTCTTTCATATTCTTTCCTTTCTTTGCACTCACACTTATTTTTCATCACTTTATACAAACAAACTACTATTTTCCCAGTTTCTTTTCAACACTTTGTCCATCAGTTTTTATTTTGAGTCCATGAGTTTTACCCTATATACCTTTACCTCTTTTCTGTCATACTTTCATAAAAACAGGACTAATCATGGATATCATATCTTTGCTGAATCTGAATACCCATAATCAGTCCTTCTTATTTGTCATATATTCATTTTCTCTTTTCTTAAATCAGTCCCAGCAGATGGGTCGCCACCTGAAAGTACACCATGATGGAGCAGACGTCCACAATCGTTGTGATCAGCGGCGCCGCCATAATAGCCGGATCCATGTGAAGCTTCTTGGCAAACAACGGAAGCACGCATCCGATCATTTTGGCGATCAAAATAGTGGCTACCAGGGAGATGGATACAAGAAGCGCCAACATTGGGTCCCGATAACGAATCACCATGTATACGCCATTGACAATAGCCAGTGCGGCGCCCACCAGAATCGCCACCCGGAATTCCTTGAAAACAACCCTGAAGATATCCCCAAAATGGATTTCATCCAGCGCCAGTCCCCGGATAATCAGCGTAGAACTCTGGGAACCGCAGTTTCCACCTGTATCCGTCAGCATCGGAATGAAGGAAACAAGGAGCGGAACCGCGGTAAACGCAGCCTCATAGTGTGCAATAATCGTCTGGGTGAGTGTGGCGGATAACATCAAAAATAATAACCATACAATTCGATTTTTTGCATGCCGAAACACACCTGTCTCAAAATATGGCTGCTCGCTCGGACTTAATGCGTTCATAATCTCCATATCTTCTGTGGTTTCATCTACCAGGACGTCCATCGCATCATCGATCGTCACGATTCCAACCATATATCCCTGCTGATCCAGCACCGGCAGGGACAAAAGATTGTATCGTGACAACAGGCGCACCGCCTCCTCCTGATCTGTATGAGTCGTCACGGAAATAATCTCCTTCTCCATCAGCTCATCCATCGTCAGGTCATCATCCATCGTCATCAGATCCTTGGCTGAGACAATCCCGATCAGTTTCCTGTTTTCCAGGACATAACAGGTGTAGATCGTTTCCTTATGAATCCCGGTCTGTTTGATGTGTTCCATTGCTTCCCGAACTGTGGTGGTACGACGCAGATCCACATACTCTGTCGTCATTATGCTTCCGGCGCTGTCCTCCGGATAGTTGAGAATCGTGTTGATCTGCGCCCTTTTCTCCCTGTCAACCTGCTCCAGAATCCGTGTCACCAGGTTTGCCGGAAGTTCCTCCAGCAAATCCACTGTGTCGTCCATATAGAGCTCATCCAAAAGCTCTTTTAATTCTTTTTCCGTAAACATTTCCACCAGATAGGCCTGCATGGAGCTGCTCATCTCTGCAAAAACTTCTGCCGCCTTGGCCTTTTCAATCAGGCGAAACGCCAGAATCATCTCTTTATCGTCCAACTCGGCAAGGAGAGCCGCAATGTCTACGGTGTACATGACCTCCAGAATACTTCTGACTGCCTTGAAGTCTCTCTTCCTTAAAAGATCTGTTAAAATCTGTCTGTTCATAGTAATCCCTACTTTCTCTTATCCATGTTTTCATGTAACAAAACGAGTCATAACTGCCTCCAGCATCCATTGCGCCTCACCTGCCTTTCCTTTCCGCGGTTCTACCCGGAGGGCCTTTTTTTCTATAGGATCGTTCTTCAGACGCCTATCCTATAGAAGAAAAAAATCTCCGGCACAAAACCGGAGATCATATCTACCTCAAACTTTCCTACGTCCAAGCTTTAGTATCACAGGGCATAATAATTGCGTTAGGTTATGCCTTATCGGCGACATGACCTGTTAACCAGCGCATTGTGTCTCCACAATTTAGCGGCAGCAATCTTAGGTGGCCCAAATCCCTGTGGTAACCTCACCTACCGATTTCTTCCTTATCATACTTCGCTTCCCTGGTAGTGTCAAGTTTTTCTTTCTTTCTTTTTTATTATGTTTTATACTGATGTTACAGTTCACCCGTATGCCTAATGCCGGATGTTATGCCAGTACAAGGGACATCTGGCCTTCATGCAGACAAAGGAAGTACCATTCCCTGAATAAATCAGTGGCAACAGCCACGATAAGCATGTAGTGCGTTTTACGAATGGCGCTTCCGTGAACAGTCACATACTGATAAATAGTAACGATAAGGATGGTGATCTATTTGCGTATCTTAATTGCAGAAGATGAAAAAGATCTTAACCGGATTTTGACTGCGCGTTTAAAGGCCGAACACTACAGTGTGGATTCCTGTAAAAACGGTCAGGAGGTGTTGGAGTATATGGCCGGCGCGGAATATGACGCCCTCATTCTGGATATTATGATGCCTGTGCTGGACGGACTGAGCGTCCTTAAGTCCATCCGCCGCCGGGGCTGTGCGGTTCCCGTACTCCTCTTAACCGCAAAGGATAGTATTGAGGATCGTGTGGCCGGACTGGACGCCGGGGCCAACGATTATCTCGTGAAGCCCTTTGCCTTTGAGGAACTTCTGGCAAGAATCCGGGTCCTTTTAAGGAAACCTGCCGAAGCTCCTTCTAATTGTCTACAGACCGCAAATCTGAAGCTCCTTCTTGATACCCATCAGGTGTTCCGCGGCGACACGGAAATCCATCTCTCAGGAAAGGAATTCTCCCTGCTTCGCTACCTGATGCAAAATGAAGGAATCGTGCTTTCCAGGGATAAGCTGGAACAGCACATCTGGAATTATGATTTTACTGGAGGCTCCAATGTCATCGATGTCTACATCCGCTATCTCCGTCGAAAGATCGATGATGGATTTGAGCCAAAGCTAATTCATACGGTGCGGGGCGCCGGCTATGTTCTGAAGGTGGCAATATGAAACGACTTTCCTTAAAATTAAAACTTACGTTATTATATTCCTTTTTTATGACGCTTTTGACGTGTGCGGCCCTTGCGATTCTTTTCTCTCTGAGCAACAAAGAGATTCTGGCCTCCACTCAGAATACGTTAAAGAAGCAGCTTCACGAAAGCCTGAAAGATATCGAGTGGGAAGACGGCTCTTTTGATCTGGATTCTGATTTCTACAATCTGGATGGAGGGGTATACCTCTCACTCTACACAGAAAATGGCGACTTTCTATTTGGCCGGATACCTTATGGATTTTCCCTGCATCCTGATTTTTCCGATGGGCAAATCCAAACCCTGTCCGACGCCGAAAAACAGTGGTATATCTATGATCTTTCCTATCGGCTGAACGGCTACGGTCTTGTATTTGTCCGGGGCATTTCTTCTGTCACGGATGCGGAGTCCAGTTTTCGGATTACTCTGAGGTTCGCTGTCATTGTTCTTCCCCTTCTGGTTGTACTGACGGCCGTGATCGGCTATCTGTTTACGAGAAGGACCCTTCGGCCTGTCCGCCGGATCACTGAAACCGTGCGTCAGATTCAAGGTGACCAGGATTTGTCCCGCCGGGTAGAACTTGGAAAAGGAAAGGATGAGATTTACCAGCTTGCGGATACTTTTGATCAGCTTCTTACCAAGATCGAGAGCGCCTTTCAGCGAGAACAACAGTTTACCTCCGACGTTTCCCACGAACTCCGCACCCCGGTGACGGTCATTCTTGCCCAGTGTGACGCAATATTATCTGATGCGTCCCTACCGGCCGAACAGCGTGTTTCGATCGGACTCATCCAGAAAAAAGCGCAGAACATGGCGCAGATGATCTCTCAGCTTCTCCTGCTTTCGCGGGCAGACCAAGGAAGACAGCAATTACAGCCGGAGCTTTTGAATCTCAGTGAACTCACCGAGATGGTCTGTGAAGAACAGGCTATGCTGTCTGAGGAAAAGAAGATTGCCATCACCACACAGATCGAACCGGATCTTTTCGTAAAGGTAGATGAGACCTTTTATATCCGGATGCTTGTCAACCTCATATCTAACGCAATTTCTTATGGAAAGGCCGGCGGCCATATCCTCGTCTCCTGCTATGAACAGAGCGGTTTCTTCGTAGGCCAGGTAGAGGACGACGGCATTGGCATTGCGGCAGAGGATCTGCCTCACATCTGGGAGCGCTTCTATCGGGTGGATTCCTCACGAAGTGCATCGGGCCACTCCGGTCTGGGGCTCTCCATGGTCAAGTGGATTGTCGAAGCTCACGGCGGAACTATCTCGGTAAAAAGTTCGCCAGGAGAAGGGAGCATATTTACCTTCCTGCTGCCAATGAAAGCGGAGTGATCCCCCCTGCCAAAAGTCGTCTAACATGTATGATCTGAGATTTATCAGATACGAAAAGGGATGTCCACAGATCCTTTCCGTGGTACATCCCTTTTATTTTCAGCTAGGCGCCCCCTCGCGGCAGATATGGCATAAGTACATCCACCATCTTCATGCTACGCCCGTTCTTCCACAATAAGCGGAATCTGCATCTCCGTTTCCAGAAGTCCCGCATGGACTCCCTTCATGCTTTCCGCCTCTTCTCTGTCAGAAAAAATCGTCACATCACCTGTTCCGATTGCCAGATAGTCGCCAATCATTCCCCGGAAGTTCGGATGTTCTGTTCCATCCCCGAAGATTTGACTCTCCAGAACCTGATCTTTTGTCATCAGCAGAAACTGTCCTCCAAAAGCTTTTTCAAATTCCTGCTCAAACTGATCTTTCTTTTCTTCTTTTACAAACAGATTCAAAGCCCGTGGTTCGATGGACGGAAGCCACTTCAGACACTCACAGATCTTTGGATAGTCCGTAAGGGAAACATTTTTTGTATCCACCAGCCCATGATCCGCCGTCACGATCACAAGCGCATCATTGAGCTTCCTGCATAATGTCTCCACCTGTTCTTCCAGTCCACGGACAACTCGTTTCGTCTCTTCACTGTAGCATCCGGTCTCATGCATTGTCTTGTCTGGCTCATTCCAATATGCATAAATGTATTTCTTTCCCGGTTTCCGGCAAAGCTCCTCGATTCTCTCACAGATCGCCTCCATTGTCTGAGGAAATGGCTCCTCAAACGGCATGACTTCATAAGCCTGCCCTCCGTGTCGGTTGATTTTCTCTACCACGGTCTCATATCCGCAGTATTTTTGTGCTACATGGTAGTCTGCCGCCGGAGTGCTTGTTCCAGTCTCTGTATTTGTAAAGACGGTCACATTCTTATTGATCTGCGGAAAGTAGCAGTCCCATCCAAGCCAACTGTGCTCACACGGCTGAAGCCCACTCCGGATCGATGTGGTGGCCGCAACCGTAGTCGGTGGAAATACCGAATGATAGTCTGCTTTTTTGCGTCTGAGAAAGAATCCATCCCCCTCCAGACTTCTCTCCATAACTTTTGACCCCATCCCGTCCAGTAAGAGGACAACGATATTTTGATAACCTTTTCCCAAATATGGATCCAGACTTTTCAAACTCTCCCTTCCAACTTCTGTAATACCAAATTCACGCAAAATCGACTGTGCCAGGTTCGGCAGACTGTCTCTGTAATCCGGCAGTTGTTGTCTCTGTCTCATATGTAACCTCCCTCTGTAACTCTATTTCTATCACCCGATCATCTGCCTCCTGTCCTTTATGACGAGCGGTGTATTGTATCCGTACAAAAGCAGAATCGATGGCCGGAAACAGATAAAACCACAAAGCATCTGCATCCCTCCCTGCTTTCGACACAAGCTTTCGCAAAACCGGATAAATCTTTTCATCCAGAAGCCGAGCTCCTCCCTGCTCAAGCGTTTCCCGAATCCGATTTTCCTCTTCCCGGCCAAATACCCGGTTTGCCAAGGATTTCCCGGCAAGAACTTGTTTCACACAGACACTTAAAACCATCTCGCACAGATTATCCATTCCATCCCGGTAGTCCTCATCATATTCCTCCAGCATCCAGATCAAATCGGCCCTTGGAAAGCAATGAAGAAACTGCTGCTCTTGTTTCACACGGGAAAGCCATCGCTCTACACAGTCAATTCCCGTATAATCCTTCAAATCTTCCAGCACCGGATAGTCCAGTGTCAGAAGCGTCTCCTGTGGTGCGAAAATGGGATCGTACCACCGGAAATATTCTGGCATTCCTTTTGTGATTGTTTCATTCAGACAGTGCTGCTCATAGGAATCAAAATTCTTTAATATCTGGTGATATAGTCTCAATGCTCTTTTCGTCTTTTTCTCCACGCACGCTGCCCCCGTAAGATACGCCGTCTCTGCCGTCAGATTCTCCCTGTCCGCAACAGCCCATTTTCTCTGTGCTCCGGCTTCCCGGATACAGTACAGAACTGCTCCCATCAACTGCTCTGCCTTTTCATAGGAAATAGAGGTACTGTCTCCTGACGTATACTTCCGTGCCAGTCTGCCAACGATTGGCACAAGCTCTTCCATCTCATACCACACAGACATCACCTCCAGCAAAGATCCTGAAGCGCCTCCAGATACAGCTCATAATCCCAACGCTTCACTTCATCAAACTGTCCATACTCACTTCTTCCATCCGTCACCCGATATCCCCTGTATCCGGCCCGGATCGCCTGTGCGAAAATATCCAGACAAGTCCCCTCCAGATAGTCCAGATCCCCAAAACAGACAGTTTCATATTGCTCTCTCATAAAATTCAGAAGCTCATCATCCGTAATCTCATCCAGCATCTCATTCTTATAGAGATAAAAGATATCCTGCAATCGTACTAGGGTCTCCACATAATGCTCCTGATTCAGATATGGGCAATCGCAGAATTCATAGATCATCTTAGGCAGAATTCCCTCGCCGAATTCCACTCTCTTCTCCTTCTTAAGCGCTCTGCCCCTCTCCTTCAAAAGCAACTTAGCATCCTGCTCACTTAGCATAAGACCATAGGTCTGTGCCGTACGGTTGGTCTCCATCACTCTGGATAGCTGATTTTGCTGATCCAGTAACTGCATCCAGTTCTGTTCCATGCACATGCCTCCTTTATCGTTTGAGAGCCAAGTATAGCACCGGGCGCATAGCATTGCCAGACTTGATTTTTCGGCCATTTTGTGGTATTATAATGGTAGAAAAAGAGATGAAAAGTCTCTTTTTTCTGTTATTAAACTGGTGTTGTAATCAAACGATAGTTTCCCTTTTTCATGATTGCGACAATCTCTTTGATATTGTCTACATTCTCTTCTATCTCAATGCCTCCATATCCTACTTGATCTAGGTCATGACAGTCGCTTCCAGATATAAGCCTTAACTCCGGATAGTCCTTCCGCCACACATCCAATTTTTCATTGTGATTCCCACTGTTCGGGCGCTGGTTATACTCCACACCGTCGAGATATTCCGGACGCTGTGGAACACACGGCTCCCGAAACGGATGCGCCTGATAAAAGACTGCTCCGTAGGCATGACATCGGTTGAACACTTCACTCTGGCTCAAAAAGCAAAGATTGGGATTTTGGAATAAAAACTCCTCATCAATTCCATAAATCAGAAAATCTTCTACCCCTGGTTCCAGCCGAATCTCAACGCCAAACATCACTTTAACTCCATATCGTTTTCCGGCTTCCCTCGCCTTACGGTAACCAAGCAGATACCGTTCGATCTTCTGCTCATCCGTCTCCCCAAATTCCTGAAGCAAAAGAGGATCAAAGTGGTTTGTAATGACAATCGCATCATAGCCGGCTTCGCCGTATGCTTTGACAATCTCTTGCGCCTCTGCCTTCGCACAGGAACTTCCCTCACTTGTGTGAACGTGCATTTCGATTTTCATTTTGTTTCCCCCTCCATCGGTTCCATTCTATTTACATCGGAAAGAGCGTCATTTGTTCGTATTTCGCTGTTCGAACCAGCTCCATCGGAACCTGACGCAGGATCTCCTCCGTCACCTTTCCATCCCGGAGCCAGTCCTCAATCTGATCTTCTTGCAGAATCAGCGGCATCCGGCCATGGACAGCCCTCATCGATGCATTGGCCTCTGTCGTCAATATGATGAAACATTCTTCGTTATCAATAAGATCAAAAAAACCTGCTAAATAGAGGACGCTCCTGTCTTTCCTTTGAAATGTATATTTCTCCTTTTTCGAATTCCATTCGTAAAAATGGCTCGCAGGAATGACCGCCCTATGGTATCGGATTCCCTCCGCAAACGTCCTTTTTTCCATCACGGACTCAGCTCTCGCATTGATCAGTACCCCTGATCCATGTATCACCGGATATCCCCATTTCATTCCTGACAGTCTAATCTTGTGATCGCCCCACCGCAAAATCAACGCCTGATCTGTGGGATGAATATCCCGCTCCAGCTTCACCTTCTCTGCTTCCTTATCAATCTCCTGGGTCAGATGTTTCATCTTCTGTATCATATTCTCGCCAACATAAAACACGCTGCACATAGGATGTTTCTTCCCCCGTTCTGCCGCCTCCGACTTTCTTCTTTTTTCTTAATCTTATAATACAAGAGACGGTGCTGTATAAACACGTGCACCAAGTTCTCCATCCAGCATATAAAGCGCTCTCGGATCTGAACCGAACAGTTCGTATTTCTTAATCATATTTTCCGCATTCGTCTCTTCTTCCCCCTGCTCTTTTACAAACCAGTCCAGAAACTGCATGGTACGAAAATCCTTCACCTGATTTGCCGCATCATAGATATTGTGAATTAAACTTGTCACATACTTTTCGTGCTCATAGCCCGCGTGCAGCGGATCCGCAAAAGAATGATACCTCTTATCCGGTTTATCAATCGCCTCCAATGTCACCTTACAGCCGTTATTTTGTAAGTATTTCAGAATGAGCATAGCATGATCTCGCTCCTCCTGCGCCTGGATATTGTACCAGTTGGCAAAACCGTCAAGCCCCTCTTCCGTATAATAATTCGCAAAATCCAAATATAAATAGGCGGAATAAAACTCCTTATTGATCTGTGTGTTTAATAATTCTGCAACTTTCGCATCTAACATTTTCTTTCTCCTTTTCGTATCACCTTATAGTTTTTTATACTTTTAATTCGAATTATAACAGGCTCTCATTCTCTGTCAAGAGACTGAAACTTCTTCTCCCGGACAAATGTATCATTAAAAATGATATCCTCACATTCTGAAGCCCAAGAGCCCCTTGACTGCATCAACGTCGTTGCAACGTTTTGCAACATTTCATAACATAACCATCATCCATAAGTTCCAAAATATCCCTATTTACATATACATGCCGCATACATAGATTAGAATCTGAAATCAGTTGTAACAGTTCAGCCATCACAGCTCGGATTAGCCGCTGCGTGACTAAACTGTTACAATCAGTTTATTGGATTTGGCACATCACTTGCTATATATATGGTTAAAAGATTGATGCAGCGTCCTACCGGACAGATTTAATGTCGAAAGATTCTGCAAATTTTCAAAAAGGAGAATGTAGATATGGATTATACGAATTTGCTTAACGACAGCTCCGGAAAAAAATCAAAAGTCGGAATCATTGGAGCAACCAGAGGGTATGGTTATACTCTTCTTGCACAGATTCCAAAAGTCAAACTGATGGATCTCCGGGTCATCTGTTCCAGACATCCGGATGAATGTCAGGCGGTACTAAAAGAAATCGGTTATAAGGAAAACCAAATAGTATATTGTGAAACAAAAGAAGCAATTCACAGCGCAGATGAGGATGCTGTTTTAATCGTAAGCGACTACCGTCTGATGCCGGAATGTGGAATTACAGCGCTGGTAGAATGTACCGGAAACACCACAGTCAGCGCAGATGCGGCTCTCACTGCATTAAAAAGAGGAATTAATGTGTATATGGTCTCTAAAGAAACTGACAGTGTATGTGGGCCAATGCTAAATCAGACTGCCGCTGAAAATGGAGCCGTTTATTCTCTTGTAAACGGAGATCAGCCAAGGAATCTTCTTGATATATGCTCTTGGGCAAACCTTCTTGGTCTGGAAATTATTGCGGCAGGAAAAGCCAGCGAATATGATTTCGTCTGGAACCGTGAAACGGGTATGCTTACTTATACCGATGGAAACAGCAAACCTGAATCCATGCCGGAGATCATTGATTGTTGGAGATATCACGGAAAAGAAACGCTCGATGCAAGAAAACATCTTTTAAAGAACTACACCGAAGTGATTTCTGCTGATCTCTGTGAGATGAATCTCGTCTCCAATGTAACCGGCCTTGTACCATCCTCACCTTTCCTGAATTATCCTGTAGCAAAGACGAGTGAGCTTGCAAACATTTTTATTCCGGAAGAAGATGGTGGTATTTTGAAAAAAACCGGTGTCGTTGATGTATTTTACAATCTGCGGGAAGAAGATGAGGCCAGTTTCTGTGGCGGGGAATTCATCATCGTGCGCTGTGAAAACAAAAAAATGTGGGACATCCTGAAAAGTAAAGGACATATCATAAGCCACAACGATAACTATGCATGTATTTACTATCCGTACCATTATATGGGACTGGAAACACCAGCTTCCATCCTTCTTGGTGATTTTATGAATATAGGAACACATGCGGAATGCCGTCAGGTATCCGTCCTTGCCGGTGTCGCAAAGCAGGATATTCCAAAAGGAACACAGTTAAAAGTGGCCGGTCATCATCACTCCATCGATGGTCTTGTTCCAGAACTTCTGGAGCAAAACACCGCTAAAAATGCTGCTCCGTTCTATCTGCTTAATGGAGCAGTGCTCCTGAAAGATGTAAAAAAGGGAGAGCCTGTTACACTCGAACATGTAGATCTTTCCGACCTTCCAACTTTTGACTTATACAAAAAAGGTACCGAATTATAATTTCATCAGATATCATCCTCATACCACAGACCGTCATATTCCCTTGTGCATTATGTCGGTCTGTATTTCTGTGTCAATACAGAAGATACAGATGAAAGAACCCGTTTTACAAAAAAGCCAGAACATTATAAAATAGAAGAAAATAATTTTTGAAAAAAATGAAGGGAGAAAGAAGATTATGTTTCGAGTTTTGCTGGTTGTCCCTTATCCCAAACTAGAACAAACCGTAAAAAAAATTTACAAAGAATACTTTCGTGACACAGAATTTGAAGTTGATATTCGCGTGATACAAGCGGAAGAAATAAAGCATATGCCATGGGATGAAGCTTATGACCTTGTAATTGGCCGTGGTCATAGCGCTGCCATATTAAAGCAAAAAGACAATCAAGTTCCGGTTCTTGAAATTCCAATTACCGGATATGACATCCTTCGTGCTCTCTTAAAAGCAAAAGAACAGTATCATGCTACCCGGATTGCCGTCATTGTTTCCTCTGCTCAAACCCATGACGAAACTATTTTAAGCTCTATTCTGGGAGCACAGGTATCAGTAAAAACATGCCAGGATTTTGAACGTGTATCCGAAATCATAGAAGATGTAAAGCAAAACAACTATGATGCCGTGGTGGGTGGATATTCTGTCACTTCACAAGCGCTCAGAAAACATATGAATGCAATTACCGTTGAAACGGGAGAAGAAGCAATGATCCAAATTTTACACGAAGCGGCTCGTATGATGGGAACAATCTACCAGGAACATGAAAGAAGAAAAATCTATGAAACCATCACGCAGACATCGAAAGAGGGAATTATCTATGTAAATGGTAAAAAAGAAATTGCACTCGTAAACAAAAAAATGCTACAGATGATTTACACGGATAAAGGATTGATACGTGGGAAACAATTACATGAGGTATATCCTTTCTTTGAAGAAAAATGTGCAGAAGCCATTCAGACGAAACAACCTGTTTATAACGCTGTCCAAAATGTAGACAACACAACTTTTACTATAGATTATGTACCTGTGATCGTAGGAGATAAAGCTGCAGGTGTAGTCATTACCTGCCAGACGGTCAAAAAAATTCAGCAGATTGAATCACAAATACGAAAAAAACTTTCCGAAAAAGGTCTTGTCGCCGCCTATACATTCTCTGATATGATACGAAAAAGTGATCTTATGGAAAGCACAGTTACTATCGCACGTAAGTTTGCTGCCGTATCTTCGAATGTTCTGATCGTTGGCGAAACAGGAACCGGAAAAGAATTAATGGCTCAGAGTATCCACAATGCCAGTGAACGGAGCAACGGACCCTTTGTCGCCGTCAACTGCGCGGCACTTCCGGAAAATCTTCTGGAAAGTGAACTGTTTGGTTATGCAGACGGTGCATTTACCGGAAGCCGGCGCGGTGGGAAAATGGGATTTTTTGAGCAGGCTCATAGGGGAACTCTGTTTCTGGATGAAATATCAGAAATCCCCATCAATTTTCAGGGGAAACTTCTTCGGGCACTTCAGGAACGTCAGATACGCCGAATCGGTGATGACAAAGTCGTTGATGTAGACACCCGAATTATTGCCGCTACAAACAGAAATCTACGCCAGATGGTGATAGACCATGAATTCCGGCAGGATCTTTTATACCGTCTGGATGTTTTGAAAGTATATATTCCGCCTTTGAGAGAAAGGACAGCAGATATTCTCCCCCTGTTCTCTTATTTTCTTAACAAGTATAACAACAAATTTGGAAAAGATATTGCAGGGCTTACACCAGAAGCACAAAAAATGCTTCGCAACTATCATTTCGAAGGAAATATCCGAGAATTACGCAATATTGCAGAACGGGTTTCTGTTATGTGTGAACATGATACCATAGACAAGCATCTGATGGAGACTGCGCTGTACCCGGAGGATGTCTTTTCTTCATCCGAACGCAAGAGAACTGATAATGATTCAGTGCTCCATGAAGAGAATACAATATCTCCAAACGTTTCTATCGAAGAAGAACAGATTCGAGAAGCGTTAAGGAAAACGGGCGGAAAGAAAACACGAGCTGCTGAACTTCTCGGAATGGATCGCTCCACACTCTGGCGAAAAATGAAATCTTATCATATAGAATAAGTTGGCACAAAAATTGCTTTTATTTTTTTATAGAAGCAATTTCGCTTTCTGAAAAAAATCTGCAATGAATGAAAGCGACCAGAAAGGAATGATAAGAAGAATATGGAAAAACCAAAAAACCGGATATTACTGGGATGTGTGGCGGATGATTTTACAGGTGCGTCCGACGCCGCAAGTTTTCTGAGAAATGCCGGACTGCGAACATTACTTATGAACGAAATTCAAAAGGATTTTCCGGTCCCTGAACAGACTGACGCAGTCGTAATTGCCCTAAAATCACGCACGGAAGCGACCGATGTTGCTGTACACAGCACTCTGGAAGCAATTAAGTGGCTGGAAAACCAGGGGACCGAGAAATTCTATTTTAAATACTGCTCCACTTTCGACTCTACAAAAAAGGGGAATATCGGTCCTGTTGCAGATGCAATTATGGAATATCTTGGGGAAACATGCACCATCTTGTGTCCTGCCCTTCCGGTAAACGGTAGAATCGTAAGAAGTGGAAAATTGTATGTGAATGGAGTGCCTCTCGATCAAAGTCCTATGAAAAATCATCCGCTTACTCCTATGTGGGACAGCCGGATTAAAGCCCTGATCGAAACGCAAAGTAAATATCACGCTTACGAATGGGACACTACAGATCTTAACACAAGTGCTGAGCTGCTTCGTAAAAAATGTCTGGAAATTCCTGAAGATCATTTTTATATTGTTCCAGATTATACATGTGAACAAGATGGTCAGAAGATTGCGGATCTTTTTGGTCATCTCCGCTTTCTTACCGGAGGTTCTGGAATCCTGACGCACCTGGGTATCCGGATCTTACAAGACGCCGGCATCCGTACCAGAACCATACCTGAGAACTCAGAAGCAGCCGATAGCAAAGGCGTCGTGATTGCCGGAAGCTGCTCTATTGCTACTTTAGCACAGATTCAGGATTTTCAAGAAAAAGGGCATCCTTCCTTTCGGATTGATCCTTTTGCATTATATAATGGAACACAGACAAAACAGGAAATCATCGATTTTGTTCTGAGCCATCCGGATGATGAAGTTCTGATTTATTCATCCGACACTTCTGAAAAAATTAAAGAAGTGCAGAAACTCGGAACTGAAATAGTGGCAGCAATGATTGAAAGGACACTTGGCAGTGTTGCCAACGCTCTGTTACACAAAGGGTATGGGCGCATTGTAGTTGCCGGTGGTGAAACTTCCGGTGCTGTAACAAAAGTTCTTGGCTATGATGTATTCGAAATAGGTGACTCTGTGGCACCTGGCGTCCCGATCATGATACCAGTACAAAACAAGCACATCCGCCTCGTGTTAAAATCCGGTAATTTTGGACAAGTTGATTTTTTCACACGGGCCCTTGAAATGACGAGGTAATGAACGATGAACACACTTGAACAAAAAATGAATGATGCCATTTGGATCGCAAAAGAATTATTTGACCGTGGGAAAGCTACCGGTTCCTCAGCAAACTTAAGTTTTCTCCATGACGGTCATATCTATATTACAGGAAGTGGCACCTGCTTCGGAAATCTGACCACTGAAAGCTTCTCAGAAGTATCTTTCCAGGGGCAGCACCTTGCAGGGATCAATCCAAGTAAAGAACTTCCTCTTCATAAACTATACTACGAAAAATCGGAAGAAATCCAGGCAGTCATTCATGTCCACAGTTTTTATGCTACCATTTTTTCCTTTCTGGACCACCCGGACAAAACTGACATTGTTCCGGATTATACACCTTATTTGAAAATGAAAGTAGGAACTATAGGCCTTGTTCCCTATGCGAAACCCGGCAGTAACGAACTGTTTGGTTATTTTGAAAAAGCCGCGCCATTCAGTGATGCTTTTATCCTTGCTCATCATGGGCCTGTTGTTGGCGGAACATCATTGATGGAGACCTTTTTCGGTCTGGAGGAACTGGAAGAAAGCTGCAAGATTGCGTGGACATTCCAGCACACATAATAATATTAACATCAAAGAAAGTACCAGGAAGGAGGCCTGCCCATGGAACAGACATTGGAACTTCTACAAAAGCAAAAACAGATTTTAACACAAAAGCAGATACAGTCGTTGACGATTCTTGCAATGGATAATGTAGAACTTGACTGCTTTTTAAGACAAGAATACCTCGATAATCCTATGTTGGAAATCAATGGTCAGTCTCCGGAAACGGTTTATGAATCCCTTCCTGTTCTACCATCTGAGGATGATAAAAAATGGAATCATCAGATGGAAGAAAGTAAGGATCTGAAAGAATATCTAAGAAGTCAGCTCAACATTGGCAACAACGATGAGCCATATGAAAGTTTACAAAAATATCTAATCGAATGTCTGGATGATTCTGGTTACTTCACACTATCTACCAAGGAAGTCGCCGGATATTTTCACACTTCAGAAGAGACAGTGACAAATTGCCTGGATGAACTGAAACTCCTGGAGCCGGTAGGTGTTTTTTCCTCGGATCTGAAAGAATGTCTCCTTCGTCAGTTAGAGGCCCTTGGATCTGGAGACCCTCTGTTGAAACAGATGATCAAAGAGCATCTGGAAGATGTAGCTCATGGGAACATTGGACATATCTCCAGATCTCTGAAGATCCCAACATCTCAGGTTCGCAAGTACATGCTAATGATTGGCACATTAAATCCCCGTCCTTCCACAGGCTTTGGTATTAAAAAAACAGAATACATTGTTCCAGATATCATCATAAAAAAGGAGGAAGACTGGGAAATTCAACTGAATGACGGTTGGATGGGAAACTATCAGATCAACGATTATTACCAGAATATGATACTCAAAACCAAGGATAATGAACTGCGAGCATATTTCCGTGAAAAAGCCTCCCGCGCAACATTTATCCTTCAAAATGTGGAACAGAGACGAAAAACACTGATGAATGTTACACAATTTTTATTAGACCAACAGCTCCCCTATTTTGAAGGGACGGGCCCCCTTCACCCAATGACAATGGCAGAAGCCGCCCAAGTACTGGGGATTCACCCTTCAACTGTCTCTCGTGCCGTAAAGGGAAAGTATATCCAATATCCCAAGGAGACTGTACCTATGAAAAACCTGTTTTCACAGAGTGTATCAGGAATATCCGGATCAACTACCCGAAATGCAAAAGAGATTCAGGAAATGATACGAAGACGGATCAGTGAAGAAAACAAGAGAAGTCCATACAGTGATCAAAAACTGAAAGAACTGCTCGAAGGGGACGGCATCTTCCTGTCAAGAAGGGCTGTTGCCAAATACAGAGAACTTATGGGGATTAAAAGTAGTTTTAACCGAAAAGAATCATAATGTTGCACAGCTTTGCACCATATGCAACGCGTGCAACATTTTATTTTAAAATCTATTGAAAACAAGTTCAGGAAAACATAAATGAAGACCAGAAACCGGCTCTTTGGCTATTTTTACAAAGATGGCACACAAATTGCTGATTACTTTATGTAAAATCACATGCTGTGCGGCCGCAGCAGAGAACACATGATCAATGTCTAATCACATTGACTGGAAAGGACGGTTAGTATCATTATGAAAATATGTGCGACAATGAAAAAATTTCCCGGCGGAATGATGGTAATTCCATTATTGATCGGTTGTGCAGTCAATACGTTTGTTCCCCAGTGCCTGGAAATCGGTGGATTTACAACAGCTTTATTTAAAAGCGGCCAGTCGACTCTGGTAGGGCTCTTCATTTTCTGCAGCGGAGCTACAATTAACGTGAAACAAGTAGGAAAACCACTATATAAAGGCGCAGTTCTTACCATTTTAAAATTAGTAATTGGTGTCATTATTGGTTATTTGCTCAATCTTATATTTGGTCCTGCAGGTATTCTTGGTCTCACCCCATTTGCGGTTATTTCTGCAGTTACAAACTCAAATGGAGCAATTTATACCGCACTTGCAAAAGAATTTGGAGATGATACAGATGTCGGCGCCATTGCAGTTCTGTCATTAAATGACGGGCCTTTCCTTACTATGATTGCTCTTGGGACGACAGGTCTCGCTTCCATTCCTGTACTCTCCATTGTAGCTGCAATCATACCACTGATTATTGGTATGATCCTCGGAAATCTGGATTCCGACTTCCGTGATCTTCTTTCCAAAGGCCTGAATATGATTCTTCCAGTGAATGGTTTTGTATTCGGCGCTAATATGAGTCTTGTTGACATAGCAAAGGCCGGCGTTCCTGGGATACTTCTTGGACTTATCACCGTATTCTCAACAGGTGTGCTCACATACATTATTTACAGTGCAATCCGCCGAAAACCAGATCCAATGGGAATGGCTATCGGCACTGTAGGCGGAAATGCAGTTGCTACTCCTGCATCCGTTGCAATGGCGGACCCATCGTTGGAGCCATATGTAGAATCTGCCACTGCCCAGACGGCTGCCGCAGTCGTTATCACTGCAATTCTCACTCCTATCTTAACGGGATGGGTAAGCCGGAGAGCCTCAAAAAAACTCGCTCTCAAAGCGGCTGCATCTTCCTTAGAAGACAAAGAAAACTGATTTGGAAAGGACTGATTCATCAATGAGTATTCATATTATTAAAGCAGACAAGATCATTACCGGAAAAGACCTTACCTTAATGACACGCGGAGCAATTCAGATTGAGGACGGAAAGATTACCCGCATTTATAATCATGCTTCTCAGATACCTTCCGGCGAACATATTACCGTGACAGATCTGGGCGACAAAACTCTGATTCCCGGAATGATCGATTGTCATAATCACCTTGCATTGGATACGCGCATTGAACATCATCTTGTGAAAATGAATGATTGTGAATGTGAACAGACTATCCGGGCCTTAAAGACGATGAACGATGATCTTCATGCCGGAGTAACCACTGCAAGATGTCTGGGGGATCGTTTTTATATTGATGTCACTTGTAAAAAAGCACAGAAAGAAGGACGGATATCCGGTCCAAAACTTGTTGTCAGCGGCATTGGCATGCGCGCCTCTCACGGTCATGGGTATGTAGGAATGCCATTTGACGGACCGGAAGAATTTCGCCGGCAGGCCCGCGAAAATATCCTCCATGGTGTTGATTTTCTGAAAGTATTTATGACAAAGGTCATCAACGCAACATCTTTTATCTATCATTTTATGAGCCCTGAAGAGCTTCGGGCAGTCGTCCAGGAGGCAAGAAGTGTAGGAATTACCACTGCATGTCACTGCTCAGGAGGACAGGGTCTTGATGACTGCATTGATGCGGGAATCGACTGTCTGGAACACGTATATTACATCTCAGAACGCCAGGTTGAAAAAGTGAAGAACGCAGACCGATGGGTCGTATACACGCCAAGTTATGCACTAAACGATGATCTTCTCTTCAAGTTTTCTCCGAAGGACAAAGATGGGAGTCTGAAAGAAAAAGAAATCATCTGCAAATGCCTGGAAGGCGCCATCTCAGGTGGACTGAAATTTGGTATCGGTACAGACGGAATCCACCAGGGACTTGCACAAGAGGCCATTTATATCTCATCACTAGGCGCCTCCAATCAAGATGTCCTTGCCGGAATTACGGTAAATGCCGCCAAACTGTGCCATGTGGACAATGTAACCGGCTCTATCACTGAAGGAATGGCTGCTGACCTGGTAGCACTGGATGGGAATCCATTGGAAGACCTCTCTGCTCTGAAGCGAGTAGAAGCCGTTTATCAGGACGGTAAGAAAATAAACTAAAATTTTTGTTCCCATAAGTCAAGACAGTCCCGTGAACCTTAGATTTTCCAAACCTAACTTTTCACAGGACTGTCTTTTTCTCTTTGCCGTACATCCGGTTACTTTCCCAACTGGTATACAGCTTTCGGTATATCCTTAATGGAATCCCCCACCTTTATACCTTTCTGAGATCATCTGGATATATATTTCTGGCACGTCCAAGATCCTGGAATACATTTACTTTTGATTTTGACGTTTTAAATCTGACCCGGTCTCCCGGTACCAGATCCGGAAACGTATTGCCCCAATAAAACAGCCAGTCACTGTTCGCCTGTTCGCCGTCCGGCGGATTATCAAGGTGCCCCTTGATCCCGTAACAACGGTACTGCTTCTGCGACAGCTCCCGGACCGATTCAATCACCGTCTCATAGTACCCCTCTTCATCTGGGTGCAGTACATAATCACCCGCTATCCACTTTTTTACATAAGAAACAAACTCCACCGTTCTTCTGTAAAACTCCGCCGTACTATGACCTTCCAGAACTTTGCATCGATGTAATTCATCGTATACCACACTCAGATCTTCCTGCTCGTCCAGCTTTCTCATCTGAATCCCCTTCAAAGGAGTCCTGTCCAATTCTTCATATTTTACAGTCAATAATGGGAAATACTGCTTGCACAAAGCCCACGCAGCTCCCATTTCCACCAGACAGAACGGGCTCTGTAAATATTCGGCTGTAATGAGAGAAATGACCGTATCACATTCCTGCATCTGCTGTCTGATTGTTTCAATAAAATTTTCACCTGTTTGCAGCTTTTCCGGAAACGCCGTACAGAACACATCTCTTCTTCGCAATCCCATTCCCAACTGCAAAAACTCAAGGAATTTTTCTGCCAGTTGTTGATTTTTAGAACTAAAACTGATAAACACCTTTTTCATGTTAATTCCTCCAATTCATCCAGAAGCCGTCCCCTTTCCTTTTGAAAACGAGTTGTTGCTTCTGTAATTTCCCGATAGTATCTCTCCTGATTTCTCCTGAGCTGTCCGCCGATCTGTTTCATTCTAGCCAGGTCATAATTCGGAACTTTCAGCGTTTGCAGACTCGCATTGCTTATTATCCGGATTGTAGTCCCCGATTGGATACGCTCCAATGCAATCTGTCCCTGTTCTGAAATTAAAAATTCAAACAATACATACGGGTCGTATTTCCTCTGATCCACCCGGATCATCGTGATATTTCCACTAATATACGCTTCCGGTGGATTTGCCTCCACAATGGCTGCTTTCAAAACCGCACCCTTTGACGTAAGTAAAATGTCGTCCTTACTGATCCGAAATTTTGCCTTGCACACAGAGCTTGTTCTCTGAATCCGGTCGGCCTGTCCAAACTCCAGCCGAGCGTTCTGAATATCTTTGATATTAATAAAAAACGCTGCTCCATTTTCCGTAATGTCCGATTTCTTCAGAAGCTGTGATCCCCTGACGATCTGCGCAATCTCCTCCAAAGTGATACCTGACTGTATCTCTTTTTCCCCGGTCCGGCGGATATATTGAAGAGGTTTCAGAGAAAATGCATTCTCCCCAATCTCTTCCCTACCGCAGACTGCACTCACTCCGGGAATCTGCTCCGCAGAATCAAACACTTTTTTCGCCAGTTTGATTCCCTCCTCTGTCAGAGAATGAACATTCCGTCCTGTCCGCTGACAATATCCGCTGATATCAAGGAATATTGTTTTTCCCTTTCTCTTTTTCGCTTTGTTAAAAATGAGCAGCTCTCTCCCGGTATGATCTTTCGGATACAAATTGTTTGGAAACGTAATCACAGCTTCTAACCAGTCATTTACTACAATCTGCTCTCTTAGACTCACCTCGTTTCTCCGAATCAAGGAACCTGGAGTCACAATCACCGCCGCAGAGCCATGTTCGCTCAAACGGTACAAAGCATCCTGAATAAAAATCCAGTCGGCATAAATATTACGTTTCGTAAAGCCGTAAAGTCTTGGATCTGTACTCTGGCAGAGCTCCGTAACATTTCTTCCCCTTGGAACATCCATCACGATCATATCGTACCGCTGCCGTTCCCGTTCCTCCGGTATCGTCAACACATCCCTCTCTACAATCTCCCCTGCAGAAACTCCATAGGCGTAGCTGTACAAATTCGCCACATCACAAAGCTCACGACTCTGTTCTTCCCCGCAGAATGAGATCTCTGGATTCCGCAGCCTCAGGTAATCCCATAATTCCAAGCCCAGTCCGGCACCTCCACAACAACTGGACGCGAGATGCTTTGCCTTCCGTGGACTGAGAAGCTCCACAATCACTCTCCTTACCCCTGGTGGCGTCAACACACATTTTCCGTCCCGACCCATCAAGTCCAGTATCAAAGCAAACACCTCTCTGGGGTCTTCCCCCTTTTTGCCATACCATACAAAACAGTCTATCATTTTTTTCAGTAGCCTCTGAACTGCTTCTTGCTCTACCGTCTGCCAGTTTATTCTTTCAGATAACCTGCTGAATGCCTCACGCACATCATATCCCTGAATTCCTTTAATGCTCTCAATGAGGGAACCTTGCGAAACCATGGCACCACTGCCAATATCCAGTCCAAAATCATCCTGCCATTCTCCGTAATGCCAGGAAAAAGCCATTAGTAAAGACAACGAAAAAGCCTGCTCTTCCGATATCTCCCGTTGAAACTCCTTCCAGATTTCTTCAAACATTTGCGTCTCCCGCATACGCCGCCTCCTTTCTACCTATATTTCATAATTGAAATATATCACTTTTGTCTCATAATGTCAATTATGAATTACAATTCATAATTTTTTGTAGAAAAAATTGTCCTCCACCTTGCAGGGAAGGACATAGAATAATACAGTAGTTTACCTTTACTTATTTTAGAATGACGCATACTTTTTTCAACATCCAATGAAACACACTTACTATTTTTTTACTTAATTCAGGAATCTTTATAACTTTTGCAATCTTAGTTCTCAGAAATTCAACGACTAACCCGGAAATAAAAATCAACGCGGCACAAGCAAACGCATACACAACCCCTAAAATAATATTGGTTTCTGCTACAAATGTAAAAGCACCTCTCAGATAATTATTCCATATTACCTGATTGAGCTGAAATAAGTAGATACCAAAGGCTAACGGAGAAAGCTTTGCTATCACCGTGCCCTTCAAACGAATCCTTGAAAAAAGAATGACCATTAGTAATCCACTCAGCAGGATTGTGGGAGACACAAAATTCGTTAGCTGCTCATTTCCCTGAAAAACGTGTGCGGCCCATGTCCAAAAAATACAAATTGCCCACATAATAATGAGAGTGAACGACTTCTTCTGTTCAAAGACCTTGCCTCTCTTTGCCAATGCTCCTATGCAATATAAGATGATGAGCCATAAAGTTGAGTAGCCACCTTGTGTTTTAAAAGCATCCGCAAACAGCCCCATACATGAAAATAAAATAATCAGTATGAGAAACGCAATTTTCGCACTTTGTTCCTCTACCGTAAACATAAATTTATTTAAAATAGGAATTGCAAAAAAGAGCGCGAAGAAAGCTGTAAAATACCAGAATTTCCCAAATGTAACAGGAAACGCGCATCTGATCATATCTGCTTTTTCCCAGACTGGATTACATCCTGCCAGAGGGAACAGCATCGTAATCACAAAAGAATAGAAAAAAGCTTGAAACCACATATCCACCAGTTTTTCGTATTTGCGTGGTCTGTCCACGGCCATATATCCGCTGATAATCGCGAATCCATCCACCGCACAATATGATAAAATCTCTAAAAACCAAAAAGCCTTATACTCCACTGTTCCGGCTTGGCATACCCCTAAGATTCCCCCTTGTCCTAAAGTATGTAACATACACACCATGTACATCAAAACCAGACGTAAAAGATCTATGCCATAATTTCGTTCGTATTTCATCTAATTTCTCCTCATTCCCGTAAGTAGATTTATTATAACATATTTTTGTTATTTATTATATAGCAGAGCTAAGAAACAACATCTCTGGCGCTCAGAGAAACGCTTATACTTTTTGGCGTTAACTAATTCATCATCCTCTTTTGGTAGATTTGGTTGTGATGAGTTAATTTTATCGAACGTCTATAGACCAAGTCTATTTTTATGAAATTGATTTTGCGAAATTAATTATACGTTATCCTAGATACTTATTTATAATTGAAGTATACCACACACCTTCTAACAAATGAATTCGCAATTGAATTTTGACATTGACAGATTAATAACAAATTACAGTAATAGGATTCAAAATAGGGATAATACAAAACAGCAGGCAATCTTATAGACTACCTGCTATTTAAAATAACTCATATTATATTCCATCACTCAAACTCGGCGTGCTCTTTGTTGACCTTAACTATATTCATTTAAGTTTTATGCAGATACACACCGCTTTTTACTTCAATTATATCATTTATTCTGGCTTGCTGAATTTCTGTTGCCAAAATGTTGCCGTTTTCTACTCTCCAACTTGGCTAATCCAGTCGCGGATATTTGTTCCTATTCTCTCTATATCTTTCCGCCCTAATATGCCGCTATGCATAATAACATTTCTTGAACGCTCTAATGTTTGTATAATTTGCCGCGCCCAATCTAGTGAAATAATATGTACCTCAAACAATTCAAAGTTCTGTCCCATGATAGATACTAAATCACCAAACTCTGTATAGTTTATCATAGATTCTCCACGCTGAGTATGCCATTTAATCTTCTCTTTTTCTGCTTTCTGCTAATTTTCTAATTTTTTCAGAGACACAAGATTCCCACCAATTTTCTCCAACATTCTCTAATAACACTTTTACAACAAAATGCCTTACAGTGTTTTCAAAAGCTGCAATTGCAGTATACACGGTCGCCATAATTTGCTCCTTTATAACAAATGCTTTTTCAAACTTTGAAAAATTGCATCATAAACAGCCATATTTGTAGTCTCAGGAAGATGAATTTGAATATTATAATGCAAATTCATATCTGTTTTTGGTACTTTACTTCCTCTTTTCTCAAAACCAGCAAAATCATTTCTCTCATTTTGCACTGCAGTATTTTCAGAACTCCCCTGTATTTCTGTTTCCTCGCTCCAATCAGCCAAATCACAAAAGGCTCGAAACGTCATCGCCATTAAACCAATAACCTTATCACTTTTCTGGCCCTGAGTTAATGTTTTCAATTTATTCTTCACTTCATCATTTGACATATTCTGAGCATCTTTTCGTAAATTAAATAAATCTCCGTATGCTTCTTCTATTCCTATAGCTAAAATTTTTCCAGTTTGCGTCTGATCCAAAAATTCGTAATAACGCTGTAAAGGCTGTCCACTATCATCTAATAATCCTAATGCTTTAAACATCCCAACTACTAACCGATCATTACTACTTTTATAGCCTAAATCTTCTAAAAATTTATTTGTAAATCTGTCTGGTGCTTTTGCATTTATAACAGAATTTATAATACTTTCTAAATTTTTTGTTGATGTTAAATATGAATTCGTTAATGCCATTTCCACTCCACCCCATCGTTTTTACAATCACTTGTCCTATATGGCAACAGAAAAACAAACACTTTTTGTATATTTGTAATATGACAGGCAATCCTATAGACTACCTGCCATATAAAATAATCCGTACACTCTCGTACTACTCGAACTCCTCGGCGGATAGATTAAACTGGCTACTTTTCTATGATTTTTATCGAATTTATTATTCATATTCTTTAAAAAATTTTCTCGTATTTTTGCCAGACCAAATCTTTGGAGCCAAAGTAGAGTCAAGGAAATTCTCTTTTTTACTTTATCTATCTAGTGCTAGCATAAAGTAATTCTGTGAAATCTCGGAACTGCAAATTTAAATCTCTAACTCTATTACAATACCCGAATGATCTGTAAGTCCATTTTTTCTTGTTTCATGAAGATATCGACAATCTAAAATACTGGTCTTTAAATCTGCTGAAACAAAGCCATAATCGTATCTATATCCATCATTAGTTCTTCCAACCCAACTATATTCCTGTTTTTCATTATTACAATGCCTATATGTGTCAACATAACCTTTATCAATTAAATCATCGTAAAAATCGTATTCCCACTCAAAAAAAGAAGAATAATGAGGAATATGATTTCTTTCCAAAATATTTAAATCCCCCATAAGCACTCTAGATATATTATTTGAATTATTTATAAATTCTTTAATACTATTAAGAAAAGATTTCTTTCTCAAAATTTTTTTATCACTCCTATCTCTTGATGGTACATATACCCCCATAACACTTATAATCTTATCATTTACAGATATAATGGTTTCCAATTGCCTAGAATAAAAAATGCTGTCTTCTGCAAAAAAGTTAGAACTCTTTTTTATTGGATATTTACTTACTATCATCACTCCCAAATCTCCCGTTTGCGATTTAGGGAAGCTCACATCAAAATTCAATGAAGAATTCATTGAAAATAAATCATATCCATACTGCAAAAAAAATTCCTCTATGTATGCGCATCCTTGGCTGACCTTTGTTTCCGTTAAAACAAATACATCCTCTTCTCTTTTCTCCAACCATCTACATTGCTTTTTTGCACGTTCTAATGAAGGGTTACCAATATTTAAAGACAAAAAACTTACACTTTTATTCATCTACAATTCTCCCTTCTAGCTGAATAATAATATTCCTCACTTTGTTTATATTGTTTATCATATCTGTTTCTGTATTATTCTTAAATAACACAACATTAAACCCTTTATCTTTTAAAAACTTCGCAGCTTTTATGTACCCTTTTATCTCATCTTCTCTGGTCAGTTTTTTTCAAAATGAGTCAATATATCTCTTTGACATAATCTACCTGAAATTGTGCTTTCATCACCTAGCAATATTATACTTAAGTCCGGTATTCTAAAACTACAATTTAATCGCCAAACATCCTCCGTCATTACTCCATCATATACTTGCAATACAAGACTCGATTCTATATACCTATCGCTGATTACTATTTCCCCTCTATCTAGCGCTGGTTCTACATAATTATTAAGATGATAACTTCTGTCGGCAGCAATCAAATAAGCATAAGCCTCCCCATACAATCCTCCTTCGTTTTTCTTCACATAATTACCAAATTCTGTATCAGAAGGTTCCCTTGTTACATAAATCTTGTATTTGGATGAAAAAACTTCTTCTAGCTTTTTGATAAACGTTGATTTTCCAACCCCATTTGGTCCTTCAACGGTAATAAAAAATCCCATTTTTATTCTCCTTATCTGTATTCCAAAGGGCATATATCCCGATCTCTCTCCGCTAAACCAGCATTTCGTGACATTTTGGCGGCATAACATCCCTTTTTGCATTCTTGGTTATCGCATCCGATACATACCTCATTATATCTGACAGGAAATGTATAATTGTTCAAACTTTTTTCCCAATCAAAATTTTGTTCAAAAATGTTTCCTAGTATGAACTCATTCGTATCATATAAACTCCCCTCGTTTTTTGATGCAAAAACCATATAAGGGCAAAATGCAATATCTCCATTAGTAAAGATATACATAATCTTACCAGCAACACACTCGCTCAATGGTTTTTTCATATTGTTGGGGAATCTTATATATACCATTTCCATATTTTCATCATTAAACTTCTGAGTAGCTTGTTTTAATTCATTCATCTGATGATTATCAAATGCTAAATTAAAAGATTTTTCTCCTCGGCCAAGTTGCGACAATGGATTCATCAAAACATATTTTGCATGGCACATCTTAGCAAATTCACATAATTGTATATACTCTTGTACTGATGAATAAACATTAGGAGTCACTAGTATTCCATTAAGCACTCTTCTATCCCCTAATAATTTTATATTATTAATGATAGTGTTATATAATTTTATATTGTCATTTCCTCTAAATTTGCCATGCGAAGATGGCGAAAATCCATCCAAGCTCACATTAAAATGATAATTATTATATCCTTTCAAACAATCCAAAAATGATTCTGTAATCAAAGTTGCATTGGTACATATACTAACAGTAATATTATTTTTAAGTAATAATTCTATTACGTTTAATAATTGAGGATATACAAATGGTTCACCACCAGTTAATGTTACTTTACTTACATTACTTTTTAAAAGTTGGGGCAGTATATTGTCCCTTATTTTTACAAAGTCCATTTCTTGACCGTTTCCGTTTGCTGATACAAAACAGTGTTCACAACGCAAATTACATTTTTCTGTTAATTGTATTAAACATTTTTTCTTTGGATATTCAGCAACTGTTCTGAAATAGCACGCAGCACAATACTCTTCACTATAAACCTTTTTCTCGTTCATTTTTCTTCTCCTGATTTGAATATACTAATTCTCCATTAGAAATTAGTTCCTCTATTTCTTCTTCATAGATTTGATATAGCCCTTGTTTTGTTTCTTTATTCTGTTCACAAATAAAACTGGGCAAATTCAAAGATAATGTGTTACTTATTTTATTTGATACAACTACAATTTTATCATCAAATTTGTATAATGAGTGTACCGGATTTCCCTCAAAATAATATACCTTAACCACACTATTTTCTTTTAATTTCTCTCCCATATTCTCCCAGTACTTTGTAGTCCTTTTTATGGAATCTACCATGTTGCCTACTGACTTCTTATAATGTATATCTATGCTGTCACAAAACTTGGAATTTACTGACAATAATGCAACCGTAATATTTAATTTTTTTTGTAAACCTACTTCTTTTATTATTTCAATATAATTCCTTGTCCATGTTGATCCGTAAGCATGAACTACTACTATTGTGGAAGTTGTTTCTTTTATCAACTCTTTATATGGTACATCATCACTTCTGAACATAACATCTATAATGCCACTCTTATTAATACTGTTTTTTAATTTTACTTTTTGTATTATCAAACTTATCAGTTTTGATTTTAAAATATATTCGTAAACAACATTATATACTCCCGAAACAATTAAAACAGATCCCATGCTATTTAAGATATTAATCCAAATACTATCTTCTATTTCACCTGCAAGTACAAACATCCCTCCACCTATTATTGTAAATAAAATACTACTCAACCATAGACGTATAAAATAATCATTTTCAAACCATTTTTTCATTTATGCCGAACATCCTTTAAATCATTATAATACTTTCCCGTAGTAAACCATCATCTACCCCTATGCTTTTCTTTCCTTTTCTGCTGTTTCAGTTCAAACTGCCGCTGTTTCTCTGCCTCCCGTTGTTCCCGGCTCACAGTCTTGCGCTCAATTTTCAACTGCTCCTGCTGTATTTTCAAAGCCTGCTGCGATTTTGTGCCTATTCCAATGTTCTGTACCTGTTTTCGCACTTCTCGCTGTATCCTTTTTGGATTACGCCCAGTCTCCTTTACATCAGTTGCCACAGCCGGACTAAATCTTAGCTGATAGTAATTTTTCAAGACAAAATCATACACCTCATAGTCTTTCGGTTCCGCACCAAACGTAACCTTGCATGCAGAGAGCTTTCCATCCGATATGCATTCAAAAATGCCTACCCAGAATGGGTCTTCAAAAAATACTGTCAATCTGCCTGATACTTTGTCCATGACAATTCCTCCTTAAATGATTGTGATGAACAAAGAACGGACGACCCTAAGGAGGGAGGGTTACTTACACCAGACGGTGCGGTCGGGCTACCTACCGACTCTATAAGAGATTATCTCTTACGTTGCGTTTTTATCTTTGCTCTTTGATTTTACCACATAATCGACTTATTATCCACAAGAACCGAACCCTGAAAGCAATCTAAATGTTTCTTCATCTCTCCCCTCTGTCTATCTTCCTTTTCTGCCTCTGCTTTTGCATTCTCTGTACTTCTTCCAGCCTTTTCTCCTTCTGAACAATCGTTTCAACTGTATCTCGTCCTAATGCCCGTTCTACCCTGCCAAAGTCTTCCAGACGTTCCCTCAGGGCTCTGTTTTCATTCCAAAGTTCTTCTACACGGGCAGTAAGAGAATTAACCTTACTCCATGCCCTCTCGTATGACCTCTGCATATCACTGAACCTTCTGGAAAGATCCAGGTAAGCCCGGTAGACTGACCGCAATACTGTCACGATCTTCTTAATCAATGGCTTTGCCTTTTTCTCCCGGTAAGATTTTCCCGTTTCCAACGTTCCCGCCTCCGGCAATACCTCATCCGGATCAGCGGAATATTTCTCTGCGAACCGCTCCATATCTTTTACCATAGGCGCAATTTCCGTCAGTTTTTTCTCATATTGTGATGCCTTTTTCTTTGCCTGTTCTGCTTGCTTATCGGCTTCTTTCCGGCTTTCCTGCGCCGAAAATATATCATGCTCAATATTCTCCAACTGGTCAAGCCATTTTTCATTGACTTCCTGCATAGTAGCATTATGTTCTTCCAGTTCCGCTTTCTGTGCTTCAAGCGCAGCCACTTCTTTTGTCCTCTCCTGTTTTTCAAAATCCAACAAGGACAAATGCTTTTCATGTGTGCCTTTCTGTTCCCACTCAATCCCATGTTCCAGCATAATTGCGGCAAGCTGCTGCTTTTCAGCCGACACCCACTGATTTAATTCCGTTTCCCTTCTCGTACCGCCTTTAAAACCAAGGGCCGTCAACGCCTGTTTTAGAGACACCCTTGTATCAAGCCCCCGTTTGCTTCCTGTAATATACGGCACAAAATCTATGTGCAGATGTGGCGTTGCCTCGTCCATATGTAGATGAGCCGAGAACACTCTTAATGTGGGATTTCTTCTCTGGAAATCCTGCATGTATTCGTCCAGTATCTTTGCCGCCAGCTGTCCTTCTTCTGTTTCCGCTCCCATTGTATCCTTATCCCCGATCTGCAGGATAATTTCATGGAATGGCTTTTCCTGTTTCCCAGAGCGGATTTTTTCGTAATAATCGTCAATCCGACGGTCATTCCTTGTCTGTTTTTCATTATAACGGGATAATGCTTCATCAAATAATTCGTGATAGACGTCTTTGATATTTTCATTGCAGTATTCCACATTCAGATAACTTCTCTCTAGATCTGTATTTTTTGCATGGAATTTTCTGCTATTATGGTTGACAGAACCTTTCCCTGTCATAAAACTGATCGTTCTCTTCAATAACTCTCCTCTCTCCCTGTTCGGGTGTAATCAACGCCGGATACGGCGCATAGGCTTTATTACTTTCGCCGAAAGTAACGCAAAAGCACTTTTGACAGCCGTTCCGTCCATCAAAAGCTGCCTTTGCGCCCTGCCGGGGTGCAAGACGTCCGGTGGACGTCTGCTCTGCACCGGCCGAAACGGAGCGTAGACCTTTTCCGTCCTATGGACGGAACGGCTGTTCCTGCCGCCCTGCTTTCGCCGCTATCGCTTTTCGTATTGCGGATACCATATTTGCCACTGTGCTTTTCTCCCATCCTACAAGCCATACCAACGTCCGCATTTCTCTCTTTGTCAGATCTACCTCTCCAAAAATTTCATTGAGCATAGCGATCTGTCTCGTTTCCATCTCATAAAATTTTTCATTGATATTCCGTGTTCCACGTTCCGGCTGGATATTCATCGAATTCCTCCTTGTCCGCTATCACAGGAGCGTGGCACGCTCCTGTCTTATATCATCAAAGGAAACTTTACCAGCGGAAGCTCTCAGGTATCCCCCGCCTGTCCAGATATTCCTTCCGAAATTTTTCCCTTTCAGCCTCTGTTGGTGCAGTCTTAGATTTTTCATACAGTTCATGCAATACCATCGCATCTAATTTCTTCTCCAATCCTATCCTTATCTCATCCACATTGCTGTCGTCCTCCATCAGATGATAGTGGATCAACAGCACAAACAATTCCTGTGGTATCTGTACCTGTTTCATCCAAACCTCCTTTCAAGGTGGCAACATTACCCGTTCCTAAAGAAATGGTAATCTTGCCATGTTGATTTATTGTTCCGGCAATACCCACGACCAGTGTCCACCGGGTTTTATCGACTGGACTCCAAGAGCCTTCTTCGCATTCCAGAGCGTTTTCCCTTTAATGCCACAGCTTTCCGACTCTTTAAGGATTACATTCTGTTCAACCGCCCCATCCGCTAATATCTCAAGCAGAAATTCTTTTGCCTCATTTATCTTCTGTCCACGGTTATTGCCGCTCAGCAGATCGTCAGCACTGATGTCATATTCCCCGATCCATTCAAATCCGTTGTCTTTGTCCAAGCGAAAAGCGATTGGTTTTCCCTCTGGCGCAAGGGAACTTTTTACATGGCAAACTACTCTTGTTTCCGGCTCATTCTTCACACGTCCTACAATCAGAACGCTCCTTGCCGCCGCCTGAAAGTCAATAGAACCAAGCCCTCTGTATGAAGATTTCCCAGTGCTGTTTTTATTCATATGACCAATCAGGACAATCGCACAGTGATATTTTTCCGCTAGCACAGATACCCGCTTCATCAGTGGACGGATTTCATTTGCACGGTGCATATCTACTTCCGCCCCAAGAAAACTCTGGATCGGATCTAAGACTACAAGACGAGCGTTTGTCTGCCGGATTGCCTGTTCCAGACGTTCATCTAACATAGTCAATGGCAATTCACTGTCATCAATGACAAGCACTTTAGAACAGTCTGCCCCTGCCGCCAGAAGACGGGGCTTTATAGTATCTCCCAGCCCGTCTTCTGCAGTCTGGTAGATCACATTGACTGGCTCGCCTGCCTGTTCTGCGGATTCTTCCTCTCCATCCATTACTGGCAGAACAGGCTCACCTTTTGTCAGTTTTGCTATGATCTGTAACACCATTGTTGTTTTCCCCTCTCCGGGATCCCCCTGTATAATCGTCACTTTCCCATAGGGGATGAAGGGATAGAGCAGCCATTCTACCTGCTCCACCGCAACATCCTCCATGTTAATCAGCCGGAGTCCTGGCTCTGCTTTTCTGTTTTTCAAATTTTACCTCCATTTCCGGTTGAAAGCATTATGGGACTCTGGTAGAATACAGATAGAATGATTTTGGTATTTTACCAAGTCCCTGCCTTTAGGTGTTTGCCGACACTTAAAGGCTTTTTTCATCTTTCATACCCTGCATTGTATTTGTGATCAGTTCAATCGTATCTAATAAATCTCTGGAAACACCACCGCCTGCCTCTATGCGTTCCAACTGTTCCAGTACCTTCGCCAGTTCATTTTTCAGAGCCTTATACACTCTCGGATTTCCAACCACTACAACTTCTTTCTCCTGCAGGCAATGGATAATATAATCCTGCTTTGTTAATCCCGACAACCGCACTGCTGCCTCAAGCTGTTCATCTTCTTCCGGCGATACCCGGAACGCTACAACCTTATTTCTCCAACGCCCCTGCCGATCTAAAACTTTTACGGACATTTCTTTTTTTCTCCTTTCTCTGCGACATCTCCTGCTCTCTCAATATTGAGTCTGTCTGCCATTTCCGTCTGCTTTGACGGGAATAAATGTGCATACCGGTAAGTGATTTTTTCACTTTCATGCCCTACCCGATTTCCAATCGCCAATGCGGTAAATCCCATATCTATCAACAGAGAAACATGGCTGTGACGAAGATCATGGATCCTGATCCGTTTTACCCCGGTAGCCTTACATCCCCTGTCCATTTCATGTGATAAATAATGTTTCGTTACCGGAAACAGGCGGTCAGTTGGTTTCAGGCTGTAATACAGTTTCATACAATCTTCCATTTCCTCAGACAGAAATTGAGGCATTTTAACCACCCGGTTACTTTTCTTCGTCTTCGGGCTGGTAATCACATCTCTGCCCTTTAGCCGCTGATAGGATTTATTGATCGTTACCGTCTGGTTATGAAAGTCAAAGTCCGCTGGCGTCAGCGCCAACAATTCGCCCTCCCGGATACCGCACCAATAGAGCATTTCAAATGCGTAGTAGGAAAGCGGCTTGTCCATCATTGCCTCCGCAAATTTCAGATATTCTTCTTTTGTCCAGAACAACATTTCCTTGCTTTCCTCCGCTCCCATTGTTCCTGCCTTTCTCGCCGGATTGATATTCAGATCATAGTAACGGATTGCATGGTTGAAAATAGAACTCAACTGCCCGTGGATTGTTTTCAGATAGGTGGAGGATACGGGTTTTCCTGTTTTCCCTTTCTGGCTCCGCATTTCATTCTGCCAGTCAATCACATCTTTTGCCGTGATCTCAGACATTTTTCTCTGTCCCAGATAGGGAAGAATTTTGCTTTGAATAATGCTTTCCTTAGTAAGCCATGTGTTCTCTTTTAATCGTGGGCGCACATCTGCTTCATACAGCTTGCAAAAACTTTCTAACGTCATATCCATATTTGCCTGTTTCTGTAGCTGAAACTGACGTTCCCACTCCTGCGCCTCCCGCTTAGTAGCAAACCCGCGCTGGCATTTCTGCTTACGCTCCCCTTTCCAGTCTTTATAACGCACCATTGCATACCAAGTTCCATTTTTCTCAGTTTTGTATACCGGCACTTCTAATCCCTCCCTTCGTATGACTGTGTACCGTAAAACTGTTCGTAAAAGAACTTGCGGTCAATCCTACCGGGGATCGTAACACATCCCGTTTTTTCCAATTCTTTGTTGAGTTTTCGGATTAATTTGTAAGCATAAGACTCGGAAACATCCAGTGTCTCCATGACGTCGCTTACTCGCATAAACATTTTCTCCATAGTCTACCTCTCTTTCTTATTTATTCTATACATTTTTGTATAGTCATATATTACTATACTATTTTGTATTGGTCAAGCGGTTTTAAAGAAATTTCTATACTTTTTTGTATTGGTTTTTCTTGATTGTTCCTATACTTTTATGCTATACTCAACCTATAAAAAGACTTCAGATAGGAGAATAGTTATGGCTATTGGCGAAAGAATCCATTATTTCCGGCTGCTCCGTGGCTTTACACAGAAATATCTGGGCAAACTTCTGGGTTTTAGCGACTCTCAGGCAGACGTCCGTATCGCCCAGTATGAAAAAGGCGCACGCAGCCCGAAAGAGAAATATTTAAACGCACTGGCGCAGATTTTTGAGGTATCACCCCACGCTTTGAATGTTCCCGATATTGACACGGATATTGGACTTATGCACACCTTCTTTACACTGGAAGATACCCGTGGTCTGAAAATTGGAAAGTTGGACGGCGAACTCTGTCTCCTGCTAGACAAAGACGCTGGAATGACCTACCATAGTATGTGGGATATGTTTAACGCATGGTATCAACAGGCGGAGAAACTGGAGTCCGGCGAAATTACCAAAGAGCAATATGATCAATGGCGCTATACCTATCCCAAAATGGAGTGGGAACAGACTCGCCAAGATCTGGACGCTCTGCGTGAAAAGCGGAAAGCCGAAAACAATACAGATTAAAAAGGCTAACAAAAAGAACTTGCCAAATTGTTTTCTCCCGATGGAATCGCCATCGCAAAAATTAGTCTGCACTTTGTTAGAGGAATTCAAAAGCCAACTTAATGATAAGTAAAGGAGATGATGAAATGCCAGTTGTTCCTATCTATCTTGATATAGACGAAAAAACATATGCAGGTGTTAAAGCAGGTGTTTTAGAGCTATGTGGTTTAGCCAAAAATGTAGATAACAAAAGAGTTGTCAAACATATTCCTGCGGTTGCTGATGCGGCCAAAGAAGGCGCTTCTAAAGCGGTCGATTTTATCCGAGTACATCAAAAAGGAACTATCGTAGTTGGTAGTGTCTTTGCCATAGGTAGTGCAGTCACTGGCACAGTCGGATATATAGCACATAGAAAGCAGCGAAAACTCAATAAACAATTTGGAGCAGCTTTACAAGAATATTTAGATTCTGCTAGAAACGGAACTTTAACCGTTGAAATCTTGGATGCTCTTATTTATTCCATTGAAGCTATTGAAAAATCCAGTCCGAAAAAAAATATTAACCTCAATATTTCAGTGGCTCAATTTGGTGATCTGATAAATTGCATATTCGATTACACTATGCGTTTGGCTAAAGCTAATAATATTAACACACAGTCTATAAACCGACCAAAATATTTCACAAAGAAAACCGCAGACGATTTGAAATATTATTTAAATATGCAAAAACATATTTTTGAACAAGTCGCATAAGAACGACAAAACGCCCTTAGCCGTGTTACCCACAGCTAAGGGCGTCTAATATGGATTGTTATATCAGAAATCCGATTTCTTTCATTCTCTAACCCAAAAACCACTGGATTACAAGAATAATGGCTCTCATGCAACTGTTATCAATTTGTTATCAAAAGACTTCTTCAAATGCCGCAAACCCGCATAAACGCTGGGTTTACTAAGCATTTTTGTTTATTCGAACTCGGGTGCGGATGGGATAATCCATGTACTTTCCAGTACACATTTGTGTCGTTTTGTGTTCATATTCTCTGAATTTTATCTGGTATTTTTCTCGTACCAAATTATCAGAGCCAAAATAGAGCCACCAAGAACTATTCTTTCTGCTTAAATTTCTCTAATATTGATAGCACATCCGGTTGTGTGGGCATGATCTTCACACCACGCCTTAACATTCCCAATACTTTTATATTTGACAAGTATTGTTTGTTTTACATTCTTGCCTCTCTATATGCTATATCTTCATCGTTATCCTTAAATATATTGTATATACACTCCGGAATAGCATAACACCCTTTTCTATGCTGAAAAATCACTTTCTGAATATCTTGTAAGTCTTCCATTGTTTTTGTTTCATTATTATTGATATCGCTATCGAGTTCTTGTAATCTACTTATATCTTTATTTAACTTTTTTATTGTATCTAATAACCATTTTAGCATTGGAACAATAAATGCTGCTCTCCATAACAGTTCTATAATTCTTTCATTTTTCCACAATCCCATTACTAAGATTACAACAAATAGAATTATAATTAAAGCTGCACTTGCAAATTTGAACCTTTTTCTAAGTCCAACATCCCATCCCAAATTTTCTCTCTGACACGCTAAAATTCCATCTATGGTATTTTTTTCATCAACGCCAGGTGTATACCAATCTTTCAGTTGCTTTTTTTCCTGTGGATTACTCAAAATTTTCTTTGAATGCGTTGCTATTTCGTGACCAACATTTTTATCCCTTCCAAAAATTCTTTTATCCCACGGCATTTCATATACATATACATCAAATTTTTGTTGAATAAATGCCGCTAATTGTTTCTTTTCTTCAATATATTTATCAATAACAAAACTAAAAACCATACTAACTATAGACAATATATATGATGCATATCTCCACTCTGTATTTTCCGGAATAAACACAAGGATTACAGCTAATACAAACGGTATCCATACCGATAATGCCACTGAAACGGTATTATATTTCTTTACATCTCTATAAAGTTGTCTTTGTGCTGCCAACATAGCAATTGAATTATCTTCATTTTGTCTCGTTGCAATTCCATTAGACATTACAATTCTCCTATCACTTCTTTAATCTCACTCATTGCACACGAAGGATATTTTTCTTCATCTTTTATAGCTTCCTGTATATTATATATCGCCTTGTCCAATCTTTCCTTCTGATAATTGTATGTAGACAATTTGTACAATTCATTCATGCCTGTTAATAAATACTTTTTCAGGTCATATCCTTGATATTGACTTGACTGATAATAATTAACTATTATTTTTTCTAACTCATATGAACTAAAAGCCTTACAGTTTTTAGAAACATTCCAGTATTTTAATAATCTAAGTAATGGTTTTATCATATAATGATTATTTCTATTTGCTGTGATAAGATTACTAAAATCTGTAGCGCAAAACGTATATATCCATTCATTACGATTGTTTTTTATTCTATACAGTCCACCATCCATGATTGCTGGAGTAATTTCAAATTTGATATGCAACATTTGAAGCACAACCGTTGGCGATGATTGTCGGATTTGTGAAGTTGAATATTTTGCTTCTATCCCCCTTCTCGCTCTATCCAAATATGTTTGCGGAGTTGCACCGTCGTTATCCATTACAAGCATGATATCCACGTCTGTTCCATAATCAACTGATTGCGGAAGATTAGTATCCCGTTGATACGAACCAAAAACTTTTATTTCTTTCAGATTAACAGATTCATTATTACTAAAATAATCTCTCATTCTATCTATAAATGTATTTAAAGACACATTTATAGATTCTTTTTCATTGCCTTTAATTATCAGATTCGAAGCTGTTTCTTCCAAATATGAATTAATTGACATTTTTTACTCTTCCTCTCTTTTTATGTGCTTTACTCACCTGTATATTCCGGAAAATCATTTCCCAACACTTCTCTCCATTTCGTAATCGCACCCTTTTGATTTTTATCATTGATTTCCATATTTGAAGCGTCTACAGCCTTATTATATGCCTTTGTCAAAGCATCACTTATTTTGCATCTGTCATCCCAACAAAAGGAATTCAAATTTCCTTGTATTCCTTTAGGATCATCTACGTCTGATAATATGGCCGAAGATAAATACTTCAACAAATCTCTGAATTCTAAATCTATCCACCATTTTTCAGATACTTCTTTGCTTTCATATTTCTGAAGAATCATACATTCCAACAAATAGGAACCGATTCTAATAGTAACTTTTCTATTATTCCAATATTTTGCAAGTCTAATCAGTTCAAGTAATTTTCCATTGTGCTTTTGATTTATATCTGTAATACGTTCATTATCTATCCTAGGATCAGTCTTTTTCCAATTTCCAGAGCCATCTGGTATCAAATAGAAATCAGTATCTGTATAAAAACAAGGAACAATATCAAAATTCCATGTATATGATTTTAATTGAAGTGTCGCAGCCTCATGATTTTTGTGCATTTCCGCTTTACTGTAATCTTGTAAATCTGACAATTTAGTGATAAAGCGATTAATCACTTTTGTAGAATTCAGATAATTTGTGTTATCTGTCATTAATCCATTTTCAGAATCAGAATCACTACCATTTATATAAAATACGTCTCCCGATTGCATATATGTTCGTGTTCCTTCTCCCGACAAACATAACATCAAATCAATATCATCAATCGGTCTAATTTTTGTATGGCGCTCAAATGAACCAAATCTTAAGATTTTATCTTTATATACTGCAAAAAAATCTGTGTCACCACTAAACCCTTTTATATTATCAATCAAATTATCCCTACTCGAACGGGCCGTTTTTGTTTTTTCTTGATCAAGATTAACCTTTTCTTTCATAAATTCTGCAAATGCATTATTCACCGTTGTCGCCATATCTTTCATCTCCTGATTTACTTACTTATCTCGGTCCCATAAACCGATCCCCATTCAAATGTATCATATGCTCCGGCATTTCAGCAATCCATACCTCTGTTTCCCATGCAAGTTCTTCCGCAAATTTCTTATATGTCTTGAAATCCAGAAATGCTGTTACAAATATTTTCCCTGCCGTAACATCTTTTGTCATCCCTGTAATTTCCAATATACGTTTCGGATCCATCGGTCCGACAGATGTTACCGACTCAACAAAATAAATCCAGTTCTTGTCCGCGCGATATAACACTACATCCGGCATCTTATCATGTAATGTAATTTCAAATCCTAACTCTTTTAGTTTTTCTACATTCTTTACCAAATCTTTTTCTATTGTATCTCCAACGTATAGGCATTCAGAATTTGGAGCAAATCTCGGTGCGAATTCCTCGATAATGGCTTTTTGTAGCTCATTATGCTTACCTGTAGAAAATTTAAAGTTCTCACCATTTATATTCTCAGGCATCATTGTCATCTTCTTTTTGGAAGCGTACAAATCAATTAACTTTTCATGATAACAAAGGAACCGTTTTATAGATTCCTTCCATGCTGGTGTTTCCATCGTTCTCAGGATTTTAACTATTTCTTCTGTCAATCTGTACCGATAGTTCGGACTATTGGTTGCTTTCCCATTATCCTCTATCAAAGCAGCTGTCCGGAATCTGTGCAGAGCCTGTTTTCTAAATGTTTCTCTGCTGTTTTCCGCATAACTCATGCCATAAAAGGTATTAACAAACTGGATAATATCATGTATACGAATCCATTCATTTGTTGCTTCACTCCATGACATATCTGGCTTTACTCCAGCCATAGCCAATATCACGTAGCAACATATATCCGCTTGCTGTGCTTTGGGCATACCTATTGTTTGCAGAAATTCTCTTGTTTCTTCTATTTTCTTATCCACAGTATCCCTCCAATATCAAATTGCAATTTTCCTCTGAATAGTCCTTACTCTTAATCACTTTCCGTCCCATTTCCTGAATATCCTCTAAATCCGGTACAGGTATTGCATTAATCTCTGTTGAATTAACCTGTGTGGAACCATTTAAAATACGATAATATTCATCATAAAGTGTAGAATTAAATAATACATACAACCCATACACCAAGCACTCAGACATTTCCGTTAATACACCATCCACAAAATTAATTTTATTCTGTGTACTTATCTTTTGGTACTGCGGAAATCTTTTGGCTAAATATACCCCACATTGTAATCTTCGAGGTTCTTCCTTTGCTGTAAATCGCTTTACAAATAGATAATTTTTGTTATCTTGCATTAATCCCTTTTGTTCTGTCACAACATATTCATGCTCTTTCTGTATAGGGAATTCTACTTTTCCCTGTTTTATATGCTGCGAATAAAATAAAGGAATTGCTCCTTCTTCTTCCTCATCCCGCAAAATTTCACGATTGCGAAAATCCACAGTCAATCCTGTTTTCATTTTTACGCCTATTGTCGGAAGTGTTTTATCAAACTTGTGCAGTTTCTTTAATACCTCCACTTCATTTTCATCTGTTACAAGATAAACATAGTAGTCTGAACCTGCTACAACCAGATCATACGAAACCGTCAATGATGTCAGTTCACCAAAATCACTATTTGATTTTGAAGATGTAATCGTAACTGTTTCTGGTTTTTCAGTTGTTTTTCTTACTTTAATAATAATTGTTTCCTGTAACACACTTTCCTTGTCAAAAACCTTATTTCTGCTGACAAAAAGATGAATATGTTCCAATTTTCCTTCTGTCAGGAAATATTCTCGAAAACGTTTAAAATACGCTCCTGATGTCCATGATCTTGGAATGATGTACACCATTTCTCCATTTTCGCATAAATTAAATAATCCCATAGAGGCAAAAATGAAATACAAATTCGGTGCACCATAACATACCTCCGGCATCGCTGTTGCTTCTGGCGCATCTTTCGGTATTTTCATATATGGCGGATTTCCAATCACAAAATCATATTTCTTCGGCTTCGCACTTCCTCCCAGCATATGATTAAAATCCAGATACTGACTCAGAATATAATTATCTTCAATGATATTAACTGTAAGTTTTTTCCTTGTCTCTTCTTTACAATATTCCAGATTACGTTTCAACAATGGTAATACATTATCATCATTCTCATAACAGGTAAGTTCAATCTCCTGAATAGAATCTATCGTTTCCAATCTTTCGATAAAGGCACATGATAATATGCCTGAACCAGCCCCTGCGTCAAGTATACTTACTTTGCCTATTTTTCCTTCAACATTATATAATCCTGCCATAAACTGGGCAGTCTCCATACTAGTAAAAAATTGTCCATATTTTTTACGTTCTTTTTTCGGCATACTCTCTATATATTCGTTTGTAAGTTCTATAATTTTTTCTAGCATATTCCACCTACCCACAAGCCTTCTATTTTTTACTATTATACTATAACTTACTACCTTTTTCAATGATCTTTTGCAAACATACGTTCTTATTTGTTGTGGTTTAAAATCATAAAATGTATCCGAAAAGATACCTTGAATTCTACGAATAAACAATTTCTCTATCCACAATCTCCCTTGCACACGCTTGTATATTGTTCATCCTCGCTACCCATTCCATCTGATTTTCTGCTTTTAACTGTTCTGTGATCCCACGTGTCAGTTTCATCTGCTCTACAATCCTTTCAAAGCGTTCCTGTGCCTGTTCTTCTATATCAGCCAAATAATCATTCAGCCCTCCACTTGTAAGCAGATTCAAATATATACCTCTGCGATATTCTTTCAGATAGCGTAAATGTCTTTGTCCCCATACGCCTACAAACCTCTGTTCTTCCTCCGGCAAGGTAAGACAGGGGATAAGATAATCCCCATGTCTGATATAAGTGCCGCCTATTTCTTCAAATATTGTTTTCTTCATAATCGTTTCCACCTTTCTTATCGTTCTCTATCCATAGATTTCTTCTTGACTGACCGTTTCGGCTGCTGTCTGCCTTCCTGCTGATAGCGGTGCAGCTTTTCCAGTACGCTTGCTTTTTTCGGTTGTTCTAATGGAGTTTCTTTCTTCTGCTCCGTCTGATTTTTCCATGCTCGCAGTTCTTCATTGTATTCCATGATTAGCGCTTCTGCCTTGTTATAGATCTTCTGAAAAGATTGCACATTTGGATACCCTTCACGTTTTACAATCTGTTCCAAACTCTTGTGCAGACGCTTTTCCAAATCCTCTAACAGTTCAATTCGCCCTTCCAGAGATTTTCGCTCTTTGCCTTTAAATAGTCCTCGTAACTCTGACAGTTGCTTTTTCAAAGAAGAAATATCCTGCTGTGTGCGTTTTATCTCCCTTGACTGTCTCTGCAATTCATACATGAGTTTCTGCATATCTTTCCATTCCTGCAAATCAATCTTTGGCACAGGTCTTGGTGGCAGTTTAAATTTGAAAATTACTTCCTGTAAAAAGTCTTTTGCCCCTCGGATAATCTGACGGAACATATCCGGCAACCAACCGTGTGTCCTGATAGATTGCAGCGTTTCATCTGTGATTTTTTCCTGCTTAATCTTCAAAATATCTTCTTCAGGAACACCCTCAACTAATGCCACATCAACTGTCCGATTCCATTCCTGCCTTGCCGCATTGTCTGCCTTTATCTCCTCTGCTTTCGGGTTATTCTTTCCGATTTTCTTCGTTGCCAGATAAACACCGCCCTGTTGGAATACGGACAGTTTTTCTGATTCTTCTTTTACATATCGGTTGATCGTATCGGTAAACAGTTCTTTCACTTCTTTAGTAAATGATTTGTTCTTAAACCATTTCTCTTTTTTTGTGAAGATATGACTTTCATAGACTTCCCCTTTAGGGATAATACTACACCCTGCTCGGATGTTTCCCTGCTCATCTAAAATCTCTTTTTTCGTGCGTCTATGCTTTCCCTGCTCATCATAAAACATATTTCGGGTGGCAATCTTCACTTTGGGTTGCTCCAGCATTTTCCGTTCACTGAATACCAAATGGATGTGATAATTCGTCTTTGTCTTATTGTGATGAAGGGCTGTGCTACACTCCACGCCATATCTTTTATGGAAAGTTTCCGTAAAAAGTCTTACCACATCACCAGCCCTATACTGAACAAAACTTTCGGGAAGTGCTATGATGAACTCACGCCCTTCGATACATTTCCCTGCTGATCCGCTCGCCTTAAAATCCAACTGATTTTCTCTTGCAAGATTTTTCCAAAACTCAGGTGTTGCTCCTTCTGTCTGGTAGGTCGCATAGAGATATTCCTGACGTTTCGGATTGGATATATAATCAATCCTTCCTGCCACATCGGACAACTTACTTTGTCTGATAAATGAATGTCTGCCTATAAGCATCCTCCTTTCCCAGCTCTCGCCGATTTTATTGTGAGTAGGTGCATAGGCACCTGTTTACAAACTGATTGCCGTATCCGGCATAAGCCTCGCAGAGCGAAATACACAGAGTATAAACCGTAGGTTTGTGCGATGGGTGTATTTCGCTCTCAAACGCCGAGGGCTTGTTTTTGTTTAACATAATCCGATTACTTCTCGGACTCACACTTCGATTTATGGGCGTATCCGCCCTTTTTATTTGCCCGTATCCGGGCTACTTTTTCTATGACTGACAGCAGATGATCTACAGTACTTTCTTCCCATCCGGCAAGCCATAGCAGAGTTTTTTCTTCTGCTTTTGTCAGTTCCACTCCTGCCAGTACCTTATTCATTTTTCGTATCTGTCTGCCCTCCATCTCATAAAATAAATCATTCACATTTCTGCTATCTCTTTCCGGTTGCTTTAACATCCGCAACACTCCTTTCCTGACTTATCTGTTATTTACAGGTGCGTGTCACGCTCCTGTTTCTATCATCAAGGAAGAATTACCAACGGAATTTCTCCGACACTCCTCGTCTGTCCAGATATTCTTTTCTCGCCTGTTCCCGTTTTTCCTCTGTGGGCGCAGTTTTGTATTTTGAGTATAAATCTCTCATTACCAAAGCATCCAATTTCGCTTCTAATCCTTGTTTTATACTTGGCAAATTTTCTTCCATATCCAGCAAATGAAATTTTACAAGTTCCATAAATAACTGCTCCGATATCCGTAGTTGTTTCATATGGTCTCCTTTCTAACACCGCAACAATGCAATGTCTTTAGTTTTTGCAACCTTACATTTACGTCTCTGCAATTTCTATACACTCTGCATTGTTGCGTTCTTATCTACGGTTTCACGATTTCATCAAGTTTCCAATACCATGATTCTCCAATCCGTTTTCCTTTAATACCCAACTCTTTTTTCGCATTTTCCAATGTTCGTTTTGAAATTCCTTTTTCTTCGGCAAGACTAACAATATCCTCACTTTTCACCACGTTATTTGTTTCTGCCAGTTCGTAAATGAGTTGTTTTGCCCGTTCCTTTTTATTTGCTTTTGGAGTTATCCCTCCCAGCAATTCGTCTGCCGTAATTTCATAATCGCCCAACCAATGAAATCCTTCTTCTGTCAATTCAAATGCTTTTGAATGTCCAAATGCAGCAAGGTTATTTTTTATCTGCACAACTGCACGCATATTTTCCTGTCCTTCTATTCTACCGACTAAAAGAACGCTTCTTGCGACTGCGAAAAAGTCAATCGAACCCATTCCTCTATATGCCGCCTTGTTTCCGGCAGCCTTATTCATGTGACCGATCAGGATAATTGCACATTTATACTTCTCTGCTAAAAGTCCTAATTTCTTAGTCATATCTCTTGCTTCATTTGCCCGGTTCATATCCATTCCGCCGCCCAGATAGGCTTGTATCGGGTCTAATATAAGTAATCGTGCATTGGTTTGAATAATCGCCTGTTCCAATCGTTCGTCCACCATAGAAAGGGATTTTTCGCTTTCGTCAATAACCACAATTTTCTCGCAATCAGCGTCTGCCGCTTCAAGTCTCGGCTTTACTGTATCTGCTAATCCATCCTCGGCGGTCTGATAAATAATGTTCATAGGCTCTGATACCTGCATCTCTTCATCCAATCCGATACCCTTTGATAATTTGGCAGCAAGATTCAATACAAGTGTTGTCTTCCCATCTCCCGGATCGCCTTGAATAATTGTCAATTTTCCATAAGGGATAAACGGATACCATAACCATTCAATTTCCTGTGACTGAATATCAGCCATATTGATTATTTTCAATTCAATTTTCTGTTCTTCCATAAAGTCCTCCATTCAAAAATTCTGTTGTTTCTGCGGAGAACCTCTGTTATACTGATTTTGTAAATATCTTGATAACAAAGGTTATCCGATTTTTCATAAGTCCTAACAGTTGCCGCTGTCGGGACTTTTTTCTGTTCCTTGCCAAAGATACTTTGCTCCGTCCAACATCCATATAATAGCTTTCAGCATATCCAGACAGTCATTTTTCATCTGCTCCAATCCTTCGTCTGATAACAGGATTTCCTGCTCTTCAAATTGCTTTAGGATTTCTGCAATGTTGTACTGCATGAGTTGTAATTCCTCAACTAGTTGATATATCACTTCCCTTTTCCCGACTACACACACTTTGTTATAGATACAGGAACGGACAAAATAATCTTTTTTCTGCATACCACTCGCTTTGATTTTTGCTTCTATTTCGTCCCTTTCTCTTGGAGAAATACGAAAACTGATTGTTGGGTATTTGTGTACTCCACTCATAGCTACTCCTCTCCATTGGCAATTTCCAACTTCTCTGCTAATTCTGCTTGTTTATTGGGATACAAATGGGAATAGGTATTCAAGGTAGTCTCAATCTTTTCATGTCCCAACCGTTCTGCAATCGCCAATGGCTGAAATCCCATTTCTACTAGCAAAGACGCATGAGAGTGCCTCAAATCATGTAGGCGAATACGCCTAACGCCTGTTTCTTTTATCCCCCGAACCATTTCATGTTCCATAAATGATTTTGTAAATCGGAACATTCTTTCATTTGCCGTTATTCCATACAACATACTGCAATACTTTTTTAACTCCTCTACTAAAAATGGTGGAATAGATATTTTCCGATTGCTTTTCGATGTCTTCGGCGGCGTAATCATATCTTTACCATTCAAACGCTGGTATGACTTGTTAATCGTGATACACCGCTTCTCTAAGTCTATATCTTCATAAGTTAAAGCGAGTAATTCTCCGATTCTCATACCAGTCCAATATAAAAGCAAAAACGCCATTCTTGCTTCCGGCTTACTATCCATCGAGGGTAAAAACTCTTTGAACTCCTGTTTTGTCCAAAAATCCATTTCATCAGCCTTACTCTTTCCGATACTTCCCGCTTTTCTGCAAGGATTATCTCGCAAATCATAATAGCGTACAGCATAATTAAAAAGCGCTGCCAACTGATTGTTTATGCTTTTCAAATAAGTTGGAGCATATCCCTTTTTAATCAACTCATTTTGCCATGCTCTAATATCTGAAGTTTGAATTTCACACATTTTCTTGTGTTTAAAATACGGAGTTACTTTCAAATCAAACACATATCGCTTATTGATAATCGTACTTTCTCGCAAGCGGTTCTCCATATCTGCAAAATAAATTTCTACGAAGTTTTCAAAACTGATATCCAGATTTTTCTGCTGTTGCTGGAGAAAATTTCTTTCCCATTCATCCGCTTCTCCTTTTGTTTTAAAGCCTCGTTTGTTCTTTTTTCGGCGTACTCCCTGCCAGTCTTTGTAGTAAAACTGACTGCGCCATAATTTCCCGTCTCTTGTTGCCGGCATATCATCATCCCCTTTCTTCTAAACTACCATTCCATAAAATTTTTCCTGAAAATACTTTCTTGGTACTTTTCCCGAAATCACTCGAAATCCCTTTGCTTTCAACTCATCATTCAGCCCTCGAATAACTTTATATGCATACCCTCTGGATACTCCGAGTAATTCAGCAACTTCATCTGCGGTAATATACATTTTCATCGTATTCTCCATATTCATTTCTCCTTTCCTTTTTAATTTCGGTACACATTTGTGTTCCTTATGATTCGTATTATATAGTACACATTTGTGTTCGTCAAGTATTTTCCATAAATTTTTATACACAAATGTGTCCCGATGTGTTAAACTATCACTAGACAAACAAAACACAAAAAGGAGAAACGCTATGACTGTCGGAGAAAAAATCAAGTATTATCGGAATATACGTGGAATATCACAAGAAATGTTGGGGAATCTTTCCGGCATAAATCCGGCTACTATCAAGAAGTATGAATATGGTATTCGTAATCCAAAGCCGGATCAATTACTGAAAATCACAAATGCACTTGGCATTAGTATAAATCTTTTCATGGACTTTGATATAGAAACAGTGTCTGATGTGCTTTCTTTACTATTCAAATTAGATGAACAAGTAGATATGAATTTTGATGCGGAAAAAGATGAAAATGGAGAGTTTATCCCCTCTACTGTAAAATTATCTTTTCAGAATGCTGCAATCAATCAGAAACTTTGCACCTACCTGAAAGCAAAGCAAATAAAAGAAAATCTAGAAAACTCTAAAGAGAAATTGAGCTCTGAAGATGATTATACAGAAACCATCAATGAGATTGAGCAGAACATAGAAGATATTAAAAATCATCTTGTAGACGATAATATGGTAGTTAAAAAAGGAACTGACGGAATTACTGTAAAATTATTTCCACAATAATCCCTAAAACCTATTGACTCCAACGTAACGTGATACTGTATGCTATTCTTGTGAAGCAAAATAGATGTATACCGGCATTTTCCATCTTGCTTCTCTATCATTAAAGGAGCTGATAAAATGAAAACCATAAGTCAAGTTGCTAAATTAACAGGGGTAAGCATACGCACTCTGCAATACTATGATGAGATTGGGTTATTAAAGCCCAGCGAACTTACTCCCGCAGGCTATCGTCTATACGATAAACACGCATTGCAAAACCTGCAGCAAATCCTCTTTTTTCGGGAACTAGATTTTCCGTTAAAAGACATTATCAAAATCATGCAAAATCCCGACTTTGACAGGATTTCCGCCTTCAAAAAGCAAAAGGAACTGCTTCTTCTAAAGCGTAATCGAACAGACAGACTTATACAGCTTCTTGAACGACTTGAGAAAGGAGAAAAATGTATGAGTTTCAAAGAATTTGATTTATCAGAGTATATCCACGCATTGGAAGATTTTAAGGTTAATCAAACAGACACAATTATTAAACATTGGGGAAGTATCTACAATTTTGATCTGTTTATTCAAAAAATTAAAGACGATGAGGAAAATGTAGCCAAACTTGCCATTCAACATTTTGGAAGTATTGAAAAATATACGGAAGAAATGAAATATAATTTGGAACACTTTTCAGAAATTATGGATAAAGAATGGAATGAAGAGACAGAAAAAATCGCCGTGCAATCAGATTTGCTGTACGATAAACTAACAGCCGATTTGACCTGTGATGTATCCTCTCCCCAAATGCAGGAAATCGTTTATGAGATACTGGAATTTATCAAAAAGCAGAGTTCTTCTGTGACTCTTGATAAACCTCTCATAAACATACTGATTGACTCCTATTCCAATGATTATGTCAAAAACATAACCGATAAAAAATATGGTGACGGCGCTTCTGACTATATTGTAAAAGCCTTTCGATATTACTCCGAAAATTAATACTCCATCAGAGAAATAGAGCCAAAGTAGAGCCAATAGGCATAAGGAAACCTCGGAAACCCTTGTAAAATGGGCATCCGAGGTTTTCTGTCCGTTATTCAAATTCGACAAATCCTAATCAATTTTGTTTAGAGATTATTCTCTGTCGTATTCGTGGCGCTTTTGATTATTTGATATATCCATATTATCCTGCCTATATGGGCTAATGTTATCAATTTGTTATCGGGGTTGATAACACTCGCTCTGTAACTGCGGATAATAGCAATATGTTTCATGTTATATTATAAGCGATTTTGCTTAGAAAATCAATAGTTCAAACCGCCAATTTACTGTAATTCACAAACCATTATATATTCTTCTTCCGTTTCGCTTACCACCTTAAAACCTATCTTTTGGTACATATTAACTGCATAGTTTTCTTTCTGGACAGATAAAGATGTCTGTTTATATCCCTTTTCTTTTAAAAGGTGCAATATAGCTTTCATAAGTGCTGTACCAATGCCTAAATGTCTATATTCGCCATAAAGTGATATGGCAAGCGACGGTGTTTCATCGTCAATATGCCCGTAATCATTCATAATACGCCCCCACACCGCACCTACAATTTTTCCTTTTACTTCCGCAACTAAGCACCAATCATCTTCTTTTCCAAAATCGGCAATATATACTTGCAACTCCGACTGTTCAATGATAGCCTTTGGCGGCTTTTCCATACTCTCTGGAATAAAAATTGCTTCATACAGAAAATCTGATAATATTGGATACTCTTCTTCCTTAATCTCTCGAATTATATAATTCATATTCTATCAATTCCTTATATTCATAAATTCAACAAATTAGATTTTGTCGCTTTGCTATTCAGCTATGTATTTTTGCTCCAAATCCTTTAATAACCGTTACCTGCAAATCCTTTGCGTTAATCAAACTTTCCTGCTTGCATTTCGGGCAGTAGAGCGGGAAATTTTTCAGTTCCGTATCTGCCCGTAGCTGCAATCTCGTTTTGTTTCCGCAGACAGGGCAGAGTATCCATTTACTATCTTCCATAGAAATCCTCCTGCGTTACTTTGCTCTGCCTCGTTGCTCCAATTCCGCACCGTAGCGAACAACCATTGCAAGTAAAATCAAGCAAATGCCGATACCAATGCCACCGCCGTTATCCATCCGTTCTGATATAAATGCAAACTTTTCCATCGCAGAGGAAAATGCTGCTGATAAAACATCTACAACAATAAAGAGTATTCCGAGCTTCGTTATGCTTTTTGCTCCTGTTTCAGTAAAAGGTGTTCCCTCGCTCAGTTCCAACTTAAAATATCTACAAACACAAATAGCTTCAATCGCTCCGAAAACCAAAACCACGCTTTCACAGAGCAGGGCTATTCCTATTTCACGATTGTCAATCGTTCTGTCAGCTTCTATAAGTAACCTTTGCAGAAGCTCGCCAAATGGAAGTTTATCTGCCATCAAACTTACGCTGCCAACCACTAATGTAAAAGCAATCGCCACAAAACTGAATCCCATTACAATCTTCGTTAGTGTTTGAAAGACCTTCATTGTCTTTTGGATTTTTTCAAGATTATTCATTTTTACACTCCTTCGTCTTTAATCGTTGCAAATAACAAGCTCACTTTTAATGCCGTTCAGTTCTATGACATTTTCCGCATCGGGCGTGTCAAAGCGTTCCGTCTGTCTGCCGTCCTTTTCATAGGAAATGCTCGTTCCAATCCCCTTCGTAACAGCAGTAAATACTTCACCCTCTGGAATATGGATTTTGGAAGTTGCCGACACCTGATTGATTGCAAGGTATCCCTTTAAGGAATTGCAAACCACACTCATATCCAGATTGCAGTTAATTTCTACTGTGCCGCCGACATCGTTTAGAATGATATTCGGCGTCTTTACATCAAGCTCAATACTGTCGCAATCTAAAGAGCGGATTTCTACGGTTTCCGCATTGACAGCACCCTCAATTTTTCCCACATAGGGTATAGGAATTTGAACGAAAATACTGACAGTTTCTTTTGCCGTTGCTTCAGATATACCGTTTTTACGGATTACATCTACATCAATCCGTTTTCGGATGTCGTCAATTTTAACCTTAAAATCGTTCTGGAGCGTAGAGAGGGTATTAGATACCAGACGGACACGGATTTTCTCTCCCTCATAACCAGACAATACAAATTGCTTTGCTCCACCGAATTTCATATCATAGCGTTTCGGCTCGTCAATATCGTATTCCGTAACGCTTTCAAAAAGATACTCGTTTGATTTTTTCATTCCTCTTTCATTGGAAAGTAGCTCGTCAATGGAAATGTCAAACAGGGCAGAGATAGCCATCATATTTTCAATGTCGGGAATGCCTGTTTCAGTTTCCCATTTTGTAACCGCCTGTCTTGACACGCCTAACTTCTCCGCAAGCTGTTCCTGCGAAAGTCCTGCCTTCTTGCGGATAGATTTTAGTTTTTCTGCAAATGTCATTCTCGTGACCTCCTTATGTTGATACGCCAAGTATAGAAAACCGTGCTTTGCATTACAAGCAAGCAGAGATGACATTCGGAATTTTCCTGCTACTTTGCGTTGCATTTACTGATTTTGAGCAAAATATTTGATATATCACTCACTGATTTATCATTTTCACATCTGCCAGTAACCGAGATTTCGTTTTGCCCCACATTATTTCCACGGTCTGCCGCTGTCAAGCCAACCTTGCTCCGCCCAATACTTTCCGTCAAGGTATTCAGGGTCTGATTGATGTATGGATTGCTGCATCATACGGCAGACGAGAAACTTGAATTTCGTAATCAAATTTGTGTGTGCGGGCTTTGTATAATCTATATGAGCAAACTTTCGGGATAGCTTTTGAATCTTTCCCGTAAGCTCGGCTTGTTTCTTTTGGGAAAGCTTTTCCCAAACAATATCGCTCATCAAAGCACCAGTAAATATCCCGATTTTAGAAATTCCCCACCAAGATAAACTATGCTTCATATCTTTCGCCGCAGATTTTGTTCCACTGCCTAAGCATTGCGTTATAATTACCGCACGCTTTCCAAACATTTCAGGAGCAGGACGGTGCGGTATCCAGCGGTAAGCGAAATGGTCAAGAAATGCTTTCATTGCTCCCGTAGCGTGAAACACATAGGCAGGGGATGTCATTACAATCAAGTCTGCTTCCAAAAGTGATTTGTCAATTTTCCCAATATATTCTGCGTCCTTGCAAGTGCTTTCACCCTTTAATGTACAACTCAAGCAACCAGTACAGAAGCTCGGACAGTCCTTCGGAAGATAGTATTCTGTAATATTCGCTTTATCCTTAAACTCTGCTAAAAACATCTCTTTCAAACGGTAGGTAACACCGTGTTTTTCTGTTCCGTTTATCACTGTTATATTCACTCTTTATACCTCCAAAATATCATGTAAAACTTGTGTATGAAAATTCTTGCGGTTTTCTCTCTTTCTAAGGTCAATCCCCAATGTTTGCGATATGATTTCGTATCGCAGAAACATTTGCTGCATAACGGTAATCAAATACAGCGTTTTTCGCCTTATCGCCGCTTCGTCAAGGTCAGGACGGCAGGCTGCAACAAGCGGAAGATATGCCGCATAAGTTCTGTAAGTGTTGTCATTTTCTTTCGGTGACTGCATATCGGTAAGAACAGAAATTTTGGAAATGGCATAATGTTCAAACAGAAAATCAAGCGTCATATTGCCGAGATACTCCAACTTCTCAAAAGGAGTAAAACCGTCTGTTTTCTCTCGTATATTCTGAAAATGCTCGACTGTTCCGTTTATCATACGCTCAATACATTGCTCGATGAGTTTATCCTTGTTTCCAAAATGATAATTTACAAGTCCTAATCCAACACCTGCTCTTTTGCATATCTCACGGACTGTAACTTCTTCTAAATGCTCCCCTTTTTCCTCAATGAGTTTAATCGTTGCCTGTATGATTGCTTCTTTATTATCCACACTATACCTCCTATTGAACGACGTTCAATTATATTATACTGAACGCCGTTCAAAAAATCAAGAGATTGCGACAAACAAGTGGAGATATAACGATTTTCGGTGTCAAAACGCCTTGTTTAAGCAGATAAGAGAGTAAAAAAATAGCGGGTAAGGAGTTTATCCCTACCCACCACAATTTTACGGTTATATGCGTTATAATTCTTTAATTGTAGATGATTTCCTTATTGACAAGCTCCATCGCACACGCTCGAATGTTATTCATTCGCCTCGTCCACTCTAAGCCATTTGCCGCTTTAAACTGTTCAGTCACGCCCTCACGCTCCGCCATCTGTTCTACCAACCGAAAAAACATTTCCTCTGCCTGCTCGTCAATATCAGCAAGATAGCTGTTCAGCTTGCCGCTTGTGAGCAGATTAGTGTAGATTGCTCTTTTATGCTCTCGCAGATAGCGTTTGTGCCTCTGCCCCCATACGCCGATAGGCTTATTTTCTTTTTCGGCTGGTAGAGTAAGGCAGGGGATAAAATAATCCCCTTGCCGTACATAAGTGCCGCCCATTTCTTCAAAAATTGTCTTTGCCATTGTCTGTTCCTACCTTTCGTATTGATTATTTCTAAAGCGTGTGCCACGCTGTTTAGACTGTCTTGCCTGTTCTAACAGGCTGTCAATCTGTCTGCTGCCGAATACCTTTCTCAGCAGCTTGTAGTCCTTAATTTCTTCCCTCAATCTGTTATTGTCGGAAGTCAACTGCCTATTTTGACTTTTAAGCCGTTCATTGCTACGGTACAGACTGGCGTTTGTCTGATTGAGCCTTTGGTAATCGTCAATCGCTTGAAAGCACCGCACCATAAGCGTTTTAATGAGGGATTTCAACCGCTTAATTAACGGCTCGGCAACCTTGCTCTTATAACTTTTTGCAGTCATAAAGCCTTGTGGTTCGGATAACTGATATTCGGGGGCATTCTCCAGTGCGCTCTGCATTTGTGAGAGTGCAGTTGTACCCTTATCAAAGTTCTCAATACGCTTGGAAAGAGTTTCAAATTCTGTTTGCTTATCTGTGATTTTATTTTCCAATCGCTCGATTTCCTCTGTCCGTTGTTGCTTTTTATAATCCAAAACAGAGAGATGTTTTTCGTGCGTTCCTTTACGTTCCCACTTAATTCCGTATCGTTCCATAACGGCGGCAAGCTGTTTTTTTTCGGACTGTACCCACTGATTCCACTCTGTTTCGCTGCGGGAGCCGCCCTTAAATCCCTGCGCCGCTAACGCTTGTTTGAGTGATACTCTCGTATCCAATCCCCGCTTGCTGCCAGTAGTGAACGGAACAAAATCAATATGCAGGTGCGGCGTTGCCTCGTCCATATGCAGATGCGCTGAGAACACTCTAAGCTGTGAATTTCTCTCTTGAAAGCCACGATAATACTCATCTAAGACCTGCCTTGCAAGCTGTCCGTTCTCACTTTCAGCACTCATATTTTCCTTATCGCCTATCTGCAAAATCAGTTCGTGGAACGGCTTTTCCTGTTTGGAGCTTCGGATTTTTTCATAGTAGTTTTCTATCTTTCGGTCTGCTCTTGTCTGCTTGGCGTTGTACCTTCCCAGTGCTTCATCAAACAATTCGTGATAGACCTTTTTAATATTCTCGTTGCAGTAATCTATATTGAGATGGGAACGGTCAGCGTTCACATTTTCTGCTTTGAATTTACGGCTGTTATGATTGACCGAGCCTTTCCCGACCATTGCGCTTATCGTTCTTTGCATAAATCGTTTCCTCTCCTTTCTGCGCCGTTAGGCGCAAGCCTTTGTTACTTTCTGCGAAAGTAACGCAAAAGCACTTTTGTCAGCTCCGCCAACAAAAATGCAACCTGCAAGCAGGTTTTGCGCTCTCCGAGGGGCAAAGAGCCGCCTTTGAAAAGGCGCTCTCTGCACTCTCCGCCAAACTTTAATCGGTGTCAATGTGTGACGATGGTGACAATGTTTGAGATACCAGTGCCACTCCCAAAACATTGTCACCTTTGACACCGTTTGTCACGCCGCTCCATCGGTTTCTTTCCAAAGCGAAACCTTTCTGCCATCGTGCGTGCGGCTGTTCTGATAGCGGATACCATAATCACGGAACAGCCTGCTTGCGTTAATACTAAGCCTAAGTGAAAGCACATTCGGTTTTATATCCACACCAAGCCTTTCACAAAGTTCAGAAGCTGTTCCTTCCCATCTACTACTTTCCGAAAAAAGAGTAACTGCAATTTTTTCGAGCAACGGCTCAGACGGCTCTTTCCACAACTCCGTTTCTGATTTTTCAAAGTTCCACACCAAACGCTCGGTATCTCTCACAAGATGAATTTTCATATCCTGCTGATCCCTGCCCGCCACATCGAGCGTAGCATTATTGGAAGTTCTCTTTTCCTTACTGAGAACAAAAGCTCCGTCCGCCGCACCCATCAGTCCATTCGTTCCCGAAATCATATCGAAAATATCTTCCGCTTTCTGTTTTCGGGTATGATGAACGATAAGCATTGTAACTTTATAACTGTCCGCCAACGCTTTGAGCCTCGCCACAATGTCATAGTCGCTTGCGTAACTGTAATCTGCCCCGCCAGCTTCACGGACACGTTTTAAGGTGTCTATGATTATTAAACCTGTATCGGGGTGTTCCTGCATAAATCCTCTGATTTGTTCTTCCAAACCGCCATTGACCGTTTTACTCTCCGTTGCAAAATATAAATCGCCTGCTTCTTCCGCACCGAACATCTGAAACAATCGTTTCTGCAAGCGTGGGTAATCATCTTCAAGAGCAAAGTAAAGCACCGTTGCTTTTCGCACCTTATAATCCCACAGCGGCGTTCCTGTGCTGATATGGTAAGCAAGCTGCGCCATCATAAAACTTTTCCCTACCTTAGGGGAGCCTACAAAAAGGTAAGTTCCCCTTTGGAGCAGACCGTCAATCAGCGGCGTCTGTATATCAAATACGGTATCATACAAAGCCGCCATTGATACCGTTTTGAGATACGAGGGGGATAACTGCCGCAGCATTTCCCTCTGCATTTCTTCAAAACTCTTGATATTTTCATCGCAGTCGGCTATACTATGTTCAGTACATTTAGGAAACGGCTGCTCCGTATCTGTTGCCGCAGATACATTTGGAGTAGTCATTTCTTTTTTATTCTCCATTCCCATCTTCTCCTTTCAGACCGCCGAGGATAACTGTTATCAGTTCAATCACATTCAACAGCTCGTCATTGATTTTTTCGCCCGCTTCAATCCTTTGCAATTCTGTAAGAACGGCGGCAAGTTCCTTGTGAAGTGCCTTAAATACTCTCGGATTGCCCTGCACCACCACATCCTGATTCAGACAGCGGCGGTAACAGTATTCCTGTTTCGGCAAGCCCGATAAGGCAACCGCCTTGTTAATGAGTACGTTTTCTTCGGGCGATACCCGAAACCCTACCGTGATATTCCTCCAACGGTTTTTGTTATCTCTGTTTTTAGCCGACATTTTCAAAATCTCCTTTCCCCAAATCATCTAATCTATCTGCCATTTCCGTCTGTTTGGACGGAAACAGGTGTGCATACTGATAAGTGATGTCAATGCTTTCGTGTCCTACACGGTCAGCAATCGCTACCGCCGAAAATCCCATATCAATCAGCAAACTTATATGGCTGTGCCGCAAATCGTGAATTCTTATACGCTTTACGCCTGCGGCTTTCGCCCCTCTGTCCATCTCGTGATGAAGATAGCTTTTTGTTACCGTAAAGATACGGTCTTTCTTTTTCAAACCATAGAGCATACCGAGATATTCCTGCATTTCCTCACAGAGAAAATGCGGCATTTTAATTGTGCGATTGCTTTTCTTTGTTTTCGGTGTGGTAATCACATCTTCGCCGTGTAAACGCTGATAGGATTTGTTAATCGTGACCGTTTCCTTATCAAAATTGAAATCAGCGGCGGTTAAGGCTAATAATTCGCCCTCACGAATGCCGCACCAGTAGAGCATTTCAAAGGCATAAAAGGAAACAGGTTTGTCCATCATTTCATAGGAAAATTTCTTGTATTCTTCCTTTGTCCAAAACAGCATTTCCTTGTGTTCCTCACTTCCCATATTTCCCACCTTTGCGGCAGGATTGGAACGCAATTCATAATAGCGTACAGCGTGATTGAAGATAGCCGACAACTGATTGTGCAGCGTTTTCAGATAGGTTTGTGAATACGGTTTTTTCTTCTCGTCACGGTAGGCAAGCATTTCATTCTGCCAAGTGATAATCTCCTTTGTGGAAATCTCGCTTATTTTCAACTTGCCGAAATAGGGCAGTATCTTCGTGCGAATGATATGCTCCTTTGTCAGCCAAGTGTTTTCTTTCAGGCGGTTTTTTACATCGTTGATATACAGTTCCGTAAAGGCTTCAAAGCTCATATCAAGGTCAGACGAATTTTGTAGCTGAAACATTCGCTCCCATTCCTGCGCTTCTTTCTTTGTGGCGAAACCCCGCTTACATTTCTGCTTGCGTTCGCCTTTCCAGTTCATATATCTCGCCATCACATACCAAGTGCCGTTGTCCTCATTTTTGAATACTGGCATTATTTACTCTCCTTTCCTGCTCCGTAGAGCCTTTCATAAAAATACTGGCGGTTTACACGACCCGCAATCGTAATAAAGCCCTGTTCTTTCAACTCTTCGTTCAGTTTTCTGATGAGCTTATAGGCATAGGGCTTTGATACGCTTAGTTCCTGTGCCACATCATCGGCACGAATAAATTTGTTTTCCATATCGTCAGTCCTTTCATAAGATTTTTAAGTTGCCGTTCTCCCCGAATATCGTTCCTGCCCCCATTTCAGCGGCGTTATCTCGCTCTCTCTTGAATAAATCAAAAGGTCGTGGCGGAGTATCCTACTCAGACGGTCATTTGGTTTATATTAAGCATATCCGATTAGTATTTTCTATTATACTAAGCATATATGCTTGTGTCAAGAGGTTTTCGAGAAAATATTAAACTTTTTTGTTTCGTTTCCTCTTGACAATCCCTAAACATATCTGCTATACTGATTGCAGTACATAAGCAAGGAGTGTAGACACTATGGCTATTGGCGAAAGAATACATTTTTTTAGGCTTTTGCGTGGTATGACGCAAAAATATCTTGGTACGGCTGTCGGCTTTCCTGAACGGAGCGCCGATGTACGCTTGGCACAATATGAAAACGGCTCCCGCAAACCAAAGGCGGATTTAACGGCTGCACTGGCACAGGTGCTTGATGTTTCCCCGCAGGCTCTTGATGTTCCTGACATTGACAGCCAGATCGGTCTTATGCACACCTTATTCACTCTTGAAGATGTTTATGGGCTGACCATCAGTGAAGCGAACGAGGAGGTTTGTCTGAAAGTCAGCAAAGATAAAGGTGAAAAGGCATACAAACTTCTGGAAATGCTCTACGCTTGGAAAGAGCAGGCGGACAAGCTCTCTGCCGGTGAAATCAGCAAGGACGATTATGACCGCTGGCGTTACTACTATCCGAAATACGATACCACGCAGCTTTGGGCGAAAGTCCCTTCGCAAGAGTTAAGCGATACGCTGGTGGAGGCATTTCAGGACAAGCTCAAAAAAGATGAATAAGAATGACAAAAAGCCCTTAGCTATGAGTTACTACCCACAGCTAAGGGCTTTCTAATATGGATTTCTTTTGCCACACAACCGCTTGTCAATCATTCTGTAACCCATAAACCACCGGATTACAAGAATAATGGCTCTTGTATGGCTGTTATCAAATTGTTATCAAAAGACTTCTGTAAACGCCGCAAACCCGCACAAATACTGGGTTTTTACAGCGGTTCATTTTACTCGAACTCAATCGTCCCTGGTGGTTTGCTCGTCAGATCATAGAATACTCGATTGACTCCCTTTACCTCATTGATGATCCTGCTCATTACTTTCTGCAGTACTTCGAACGGAATATCAGCCGCCTCGGCTGTCATAAAATCAATAGTCTTCACTGCTCTAAGCGCCACCGCATAGTCATAAGTTCTCTCATCTCCCATAACTCCTACGGAACGCATATTTGTCAACGCCGCAAAGTACTGATTGATGTCCCTGTCCAGTCCAGCTTTCGCGATCTCCTCCCGGTAAATTGCATCTGCATCCTGCACGATCTGCACTTTCTCCGCAGTTACTTCGCCAATGATCCGGATACCAAGTCCTGGTCCCGGGAATGGCTGACGGAATACCAGATCTTCCGGAATACCAAGCTCCAATCCGACTTTTCGAACCTCATCCTTAAAAAGATCCCGGAGCGGTTCGATGATTTCCTTGAAATCAACGTAGTCCGGAAGTCCCCCTACATTGTGATGAGATTTGATTACTGCGGACTCTCCACCGAGACCACTCTCTACAATGTCCGGATAAATGGTTCCCTGGGCAAGGAAATCAACAGCTCCAATTTTCTTTGCTTCTTCTTCAAATACACGGATGAATTCTTCACCGATAATTTTGCGTTTTTGTTCCGGTTCTGTCACGCCGGCTAGTTTGCTGTAATATCTTTCCTGTGCGTTGACACGAATAAAGTTCAAATCAAAGTTTCCTTTTGGTCCGAATACCGCTTCTACTTCATCCCCCTCATTTTTGCGAAGAAGTCCATGGTCGACGAACACACATGTAAGCTGTTTTCCGATGGCTCTGGAAAGCAGACCTGCTGCTACGGAAGAATCCACTCCACCGGACAGAGCCAGCAGAACTTTACCGTCTCCTACTTTTTCTCTAATATCTGCAACCGCATTTTCTACAAAAGCATCCATCTTCCAATCACCAGAACATGCACATACACCGCGTACAAAATTGTAGAGCATTTCTTTTCCTCGAACTGTATGAAGTACTTCCGGATGGAACTGAATTGCATATAGCTTTTTCTCTGCATTTTCAGCGGCTGCGACCGGGCAGTCCGACGTATGCGCTGCAATCTCAAATCCAGGCGCCACCCGCTCAATATAATCAAAATGGCTCATCCAGCAAGTTGTAGAAGACTCCACTCCTTCAAACACTTTGGAATCTTTTTTATCAATCAGAACCTCTGTCTTACCATATTCTCCGACCTCTGGCTTTGTCACCTTTCCACCGAGCACATGCATCATCAACTGTGCCCCATAGCAAAGTCCGAGAACCGGAATACCAAGCTCAAATAATTCTTTTGTATATGTTGGAGAATCTGCCTCATAGCAGCTATTCGGGCCGCCGGTGAGGATGATTCCCTTTGGATTCATTGCTTTGATCTTTTCAATATCAATTCGGTAGGAATAGATCTCGCAATATACATTACATTCACGAACACGTCTTGCTACAAGCTGATTGTATTGTCCGCCAAAGTCAAGCACGATTACTAATTCGTTTTTCACGGGTTTTCCTCCTTCTTTTCCTTTGTGGTTCTTCTATTATAAAATAGCCCCCTGCGATTTACAAGTGGATTTTCTCCGCTTACTGCACTTTTCCCACATCAATCCACTCCATATAGCCCGAATACCTCTCCAGCTCCTCCACTGTCAAATCTACGGCACTTTGGCCACTTCCGGCTGCAGGGAACACTCGTTCCATCCGTTTTAGAGATACATCAAGATATACCGTGACTCTTTGTCCTGTAGCGAAAGGACAAACACCACCCGGTTGGTGACCGGTAGCGGTTTCCACCTGAGCCCGGGGAATCATCTTTGCTTTCTGCTGAAATTTTGCCTTGTATTTCTTATTATCAATCTTCGTATCTCCCGCCAGGACAATGAGAATCGGCGCATCATCCACATAAAAAGACATCGTCTTTGCAATCTGACGTGGTTCACATCTAATCGCCGCAGCGGCTTCCTCTACTGTAGCGCTGGACTGTTGAAACTCCATGACCCGACTCTCCATGTCCTGCTCTTTGAAATATTGTTTCACTGCTTCTAGTGACATCTGCCCACCTGCTTTTTCTGTTTTCTCTATATTGCTTTTTCTGTTTCAAAAGCTTGAACCAGTTTATTCCTAAGATCCGTCGCATGACTATACTCAATATACTCGATACTTCCCAAATCACTAATAGCCTTTGTTGCCTTATCTTTTACAATATACACTGGCTTTCCTAATCCGTATGCAAGCCCTAATTCTAACATCACATTCGGATTCAGTCCGGATATATTAATGATCGCCATTCTGCACGCCTGAATCTGCTCGCAAATTTTACACATGATATCCTTACATGTAATCTCTTCGTCCGCCTTATAGTGCTGAAATCCGGCTGCATTCAAAGCCGGCACAATCCCATATAAATAGCTGTCTACATAATCGTCTGAAAATGGCATAGCAATAAAGACCTTATTCCTTTCATAATCGGGCCGCTTCGGGCATCTTTGAGATCCGATTTTAAAACATTTTCTCATCTGATGAGCCGGAATTTCTTCTTCCGTCATTTTTTCTCTTTCTTCATTGATTTCTGACTTCACCTTTTCAATCAGGTTTTTCACAGTATTCAAAAACCATTCCACTGTTTCGGCTCTTACTGTTTTTTGCGTAGAGGATAAGTCATGGGATGCGTAAGAGAGATGACTGATGTGAAGTTTAGTAAAGGTATTATATTTATCCAACAACTGATTATATTCTTTAATCCAGGCCCCATAAATCTTTGTGTAAATATAATCATTCTTTTGGGAATAAATTCTAACTTTCTGATATAAATTATTAAGTTCAAACTCCAAACTTTTCATATCTTTTGTATTCATCTTAATTCCTCCAAATTCCATGGGAAAGTCATTTTCCGTTTTTACTCTTATCAGACAATATTACTAACATTTTGTAATTTTAATCTATCTTCTCTATTGTATCATGTCTCAGCCAACGGAACAATGTCAGAATACCGGCAATCTCTTGCCTTTGCAGACAAACAGGCGTACCTTCGGTATGCCTGTCTGTCACATCCCCATTTAGGGACCATCCATTTTTCATCACTATTTTTGTTTTTTAATGTCCGGCTTCTTGTCCGGACTGTTTTTCATCAGTTTGACCAGTCTGCTTGTTCCCAGTCTTTCCGCACCCAGGCGAATAAACTCTTCCGCATCATCAAAGGAAGAAATGCCTCCCGCTGCCTTGACTTTGACGTTCTTCCCTACATGGGTTTTCATCAGCTTCACATCCGCAAACGTCGCTCCCTCAGTAGAAAATCCAGTGGACGTCTTGATGTATTCTGCGCCGGCTTTCGTAACAATCTCGCACATTTTGATTTTTTCTTCCTCAGTCAGCAGACAGTTCTCAATGATTACTTTCAAGATCCGGCCATTGCACGTTTCGTGGATTCGGCGGATCTCATCCTCGATTTCCTCGTACTTTCCGTCTTTTAAGTGCCCAATATTGATGACCATATCGATCTCAGAAGCCCCATTTGCGATGGCGTCTTTCGTCTCAAAGACTTTCGCTGCCATGGTGCTGTATCCGTTCGGAAATCCTATGACGGTACAGATCGGAAGTTTTCCATCTACATATTCGGCCGCTGCTTTCACATAGGAAGCCGGAATACAAGCAGAAGCGGTATCGTATTTCATAGCGTCATCCAGGATCTGTCGGATCTCCTCCCAGGTTGCAGTCTGTGTAAGTAACGTATGATCTACATGGGTTAAAATCTCTTTTGCTTCCATCTTTTTTTGCATCTTCTATTCCTCCCCTGTCCTGGCCCACTTTTGTTCCAGGATATCTTTGATTTCCGGGTCAAATGCCGTCTGGGCGGCATTTCGTAGTAACGTGAAAATGAACCCATCGTCCCGGCCGTACTGCTCGTATACTTTTGTCAATTCGTTTGTCATGGTTGTGCCGCTGACTGTCCGGTTGTCTGTGTTGATGCCCACCTTGATTCCGGCGTCTACAAACTGCCGGAGCGGATACGCTTCCCATCCGGCGGCCGCCTTTGTCTGGAAGTTGCTTGTCGGACACATTTCCACACCGATTCCAGCCTCTGCATAGGCTTTCATCAGCTTCGGATCTTTCCGAAGCGCGATCCCGTGCCCGATCCGTCTGGCTCCCAGTTCATAAGCCTCCCGGACATTTTCCACATTCCCTGTCTCACCTGAGTGAATGGTAAACGGCATACCAAGACGTCTGGCCTCCTCAAATAGGGGCCGGAAACATCTTGTCGGAAACGCCGATTCATCCCCCGCCAAATCCAGCGCACATACGCCCATCCCCAGATACTCTCTGGCACACCGTAACATTGTAAGATTCTGTTCCTCACTGTGGTGCCGCATGGCACAGGTGATGATACCATACCTGACATGAAAAGCTTCTTTGGCCCGCTCCATACCGTCCCTCACCGCCTCAATGACCTGAGCACAGGGCAGTCCGTCATGGGCCGAAAGCATCGGGGCAAACCTCACTTCAATATATTCGATCTTCTCTTTTGCAATCTCTTCTACAAAACGATAGGCTCCATCCGAAAGCCCTGCCGCATCCTGGAGGCACTGCACAGGCAGGTCAAACTTTTTCAGATATTCGGTTAAGCTCCGGCATTGCTCTGATATCGTCAGCTCCTCATCAGACACAGCTCTTCCCAAATGCCCCTCAATGATGTCCTTTGTCAGAGAACCGTCCAGATGACAGTGGAGATCCAATTTAGGAAGGTTTGCGATATTCATAATCTCCCGCCTTTCGTATTCTTTCTGTCTTCTTTTTAGATAGTTTCAATAATGCGGGTTATCAAGCGTTTAAAGTCCTTGGAAACCCGGTCTGCACTCTCCTGCACCTCCATATGATCCAATTTTTGTTTGCTCATACCGGCTGCCAGATTCGTAATACAGGAAATCCCACCGATTTCCATGCCCATATGACGGGCTGCCATGGCCTCGCAGGCTGTACTCATACCGACTGCGTCACCGCCCCAGCTTCTGCACATTCGTATTTCCGCCGGCGTCTCATAGTTCGGCCCGGTAAGCTGCACATAGACGCCTTCTTTGAGGTTCATTTGACAGGCAGACGCCGCCTCTTTGATCACAGTCCGAATCCGGGTACTGTACACCTCACTCATGTCCGGAAACCTTGGCCCCAGCTCATCCAGATTTGGCCCGATCAGCGGACTTGGCACACCGACCGCAATGTGGTCAGTAATCATCATAAAATCTCCTGGACAGAATGTTCCATTGATACCTCCGGCCGCATTGGTCAAAATCAACTGTTTCGCACCCAGCAGCCCCATCAGTCTGGTTGGAAGGACGACGTCAGTCATCGGGTACCCTTCATAATAGTGGACCCGGCCCTGCATAATGACAACCGGCACCTCGCCTACATACCCAAACACAAAGCGCCCTTTATGTCCCTTCACTGTAGAAACTGGAAATCCTTCGATTTCTGTGTAATCCATCGTCGTTTCGATATGAATCCCGTCCGCATAATCTCCAAGCCCGCTCCCCAGAATCAGAGCCACCTTGGGGCTGAAATCCGTTTTCCCCCGGATACTTGTAAGACAGGTCTTTAATTTTTTCTCCATTTATTTTCCCTCCTTTTCTACGGATGCTCCGCCACACCTGCTATTTTCCTCTTCCTTCATTTTTTGCCGCTGCCCTTTATCACAGCGTGATGGTAGCTTCTTTTCTGTAGTAGATCCTTACTTTAGCTCTCCGAGCAGGGAAGCGCCTATTGTTCCCTCCGGCATGGAGAGTCCAAAGTTATCAAGGATAGTAGCCCCAATCACCGCAAATGTATCCTGCTCCGACAACCTTCCGCCGCCTTCCATACTCTTGGAATAGGCCAGAAACGGCACCTTTTCCCTTGTGTGGTCAGTCCCGATATAGGTCGGATCGTTCCCGTGGTCCGCAGTGATAATCAAGAGGTCATCTTCTCTTAGCGTTTCCAGAAGTACCGAAAGCCCTTTATCAAACTGTTCCAGTTCTTTTGCATAGCCTTCCGGATCCCTGCGGTGCCCCCATTTTGCGTCAAAATCCACCAGATTGACAAAGCACAGCCCGTGGAAATCCTTCCCCGCGATCTCGTTTGTCTGCTCCATCCCGTGAATGGAAGACTTCGATTTATATGCTTTTGTGATTCCCTCCCCGTCAAAAATGTCCCGGATCTTTCCTACAGAGATCACATCAAATCCATGATCTTGGAGTACGTCAAGCGCTGTCCGCATCGGAGGTTTCAGCGCATAGTCGTGTCGGTTACTTGTCCTTTCGAACTCGCCTTTCTTCTTTCCGATATACGGTCTTGCTATCACCCGGCCGACCCTCCACTCTTCTCTCATAGTAAGTTCTCTTGCGATCTTACAACAGCGGTACAGCTCCTCAAGACCGAATGTCTCCTCATTTCCACAGATCTGCATTACCGAATCCGCCGATGTGTATACGATCATATGTCCGGTTGCGATCTCCTCCTCACCCAGCTCTTCGATGATCTCCGTCCCGCTGGCACTCTTGTTTCCGATCACTTTATGTCCTGTTCTTTTTTCCAGCTCTCCGATCAGTTCCTTGGGAAATCCATGTTCTGTAAAAGTCTTAAACGGCTTTCTTGTCTCAATCCCCATGATTTCCCAGTGTCCGGTCATCGTATCTTTTCCGTTACTTTTCTCTTTCAATACCGCCTGATAGCCAAGAGGACGTGCCACTTCCGGCACCTGCCGAAGCGGTGTCAGATTCGCAAGTCCCAGTTTCTGAAGCGTGGGAATCTGAAAATCTTCCACTGATTCCGAAATATGCCCCAGTGTATTAACTTCAATATCTCCAAACCTCTCCCCGTCCGGCATGACGCCGATTCCCAGGGAATCAATTACAATAACAAATATCCGTTTTTGCCGTCTCATTCTTCTCCTGCCTTTCTTCCAGATTTCCAGGTCCAAATCCCATTGGCATGAAATCTTTCAGTTTAAAAATCCGATAGTCTTCTGTCCCCTTTGCCAATATAATTTGGAACTCTTCTGGCAAGCAAAATTCCATCATCACCTGTCTGCATACTCCGCAAGGAGGTGTGAAATCCTCGATCCTTCCATTCGGTCCTCCTACAATACAGATTGCCTCAAAATCATGTACCCCCTCACTGACTGCCTTGAACAAAGCGGTTCGTTCCGCACAATTCGTCGGAGTATACGCCGCATTTTCAATGTTACATCCGGTATAGATCATTCCATTTTTTCCAAGCAAAGCGGCTCCCACCCGAAAGTGGGAATACGGCGTATAGGAATATGCAAGCTGCCCGATGGCGATCTCAATCAATTCTTTTATTTTTCTTTCTGTCATAGCGTTTCCTCCTTATTTTCCTGCCTGTTTATCCTCTTTTATCAGCTTGCGAATTGCCTGTATTGCCACTCGTATCGCCATATCCGTATCATGTACAACCGGATTTTCCAGTCCTTCCTTTTCTCTCTCCTGGTTTGCCATAACAAGGAAACAGGACCCTGCCCGGACTCTTAAGTGGCTTGCTATTACAAAAAGAGCTGCCGATTCCATTTCGGAAGCAAGACATCCCAGTCGTTTCCACGCCTCCCATTTATTTAAAAGCTCATAGCTCACCGGCATCCGTTCCGGGGAATGTTGTCCATAGAAAGAGTCCTTGCACTGTACGATTCCTACATGGTATGTCTGCTTTAGCTCCTCAGCCGCCCGCATCAGCGCATAGGTCACATGAACGTCCGCCACGGCTGGAAATTCCGCCGGCGCATACTCCCGGCTCGTCCCTTCCATTCTGATTGCGCCGTTTGCGATCACCACATCTCCGCTTTTAATATCAAGCTGCATCCCGCCGCAGGTTCCGATCCGAAGAAAGGTATCCGCTCCGGACATTGCCAGCTCTTCCATAGCAATAGCCGCGGACGGTCCCCCAATTCCCGTAGACGTCACACTCACTTTCACGCCGTCCAAATATCCTGTGTATGTGACAAACTCCCGGCTGTCCGCCACCAACACGGCGTCGTCAAAATATTTCGCGATTTTTTCGCACCGCTTCGGATCTCCCGGAAGAATCACATATTGTCCGACATCCCCTTTCCCAACCTGAATATGATACTGCTTGCTCGCATCCTCTGAATACTTCATCATCCTACCTCACTTTCCCTGTTATGCCGGATCATCTGCCCTTTTGACAGATCAAGAAGCCTTGTTTGTCCCCTCTACACTTCTTCTACTTGCATCTTACTCGTAAATTCTCCTCCCCAAAAGGACTAAAGTCTCTTTTTCTTAATTAACGTGATTTTTCACAATTTTATTCCTCATATTTTGTGCAAAACAACTATGTTTTTTCACTGTTTTAGGTACCACTTTCTCGTTTTCGTTATCATTTTCTATGGAATCAGTATTTCCCTCTGCCTACTTGACAGTTGTCTCATTTTGTGCAAGGATTTTAACAGTACTTAACACAGGAGATGTAAATGTTATGAAAAGGAAAATATTAATCGTGGACGACGAACAGTCCATCGCTGATCTGGTTGAAGTCTATCTTTCCAACGAAGGGATGGAAGTTCTGAAATGTTATAACGGACAAGATGCCCTGGATTGTATCAAAAAGGAAGCTCTCTCCTTGGCGGTCCTGGACGTCATGCTTCCGGATATTGACGGCTACAAACTCTGCCAGGAGATCCGTAAGGAACATTTTTATCCTGTCATCATGCTGACTGCCCGGACCGAGGACACAGACAAGATCCTGGGACTTACCATCGGCGCGGACGACTACATTACCAAGCCTTTTAATCCGCTGGAGCTGGTAGCCCGAGTCAAGACACAGCTTCGCAGATATGAACGGTACAATCATCTGCTCCCGGCAGGCGTCCAGTCATCATCTGCCGCGGAGCCGGAGCGGGATTCCCGCATCGACATCAGGGGACTTACCATTGACCGGGATTCCCACAAATGTTCCCTCAACGGAAGCACGCTTTCATTGACTCCGCGGGAGTTCTCTATTTTGTGGTATCTGTGCGAGAATAAAGGACGGGTCATATCCTCGGAAGAGCTGTTTGAGCAGGTCTGGGGAGAAAAATTTCTGGATAATAATAATACGGTTATGGCTCACATCGGGCGGCTTCGGGAAAAGATGAAAGATTCCGGCCGCAGGCCTAAATACATCAAGACCGTATGGGGAGTGGGGTATCAAATTGAATAAACAGACAGGCAATCAACTTTCTGAACAACTGCGGAAACAGCTTTTGCGCCGCTTCTTTTTCTCCTACCTGCTCTATGTAGGGATCGGCGGCTTTTTATTTCTTCTCGTGTACTGGTATTATCATACGCAGATCTGGTACGGTTATGAATGGTTTTATCAGATTACCACTTTTATCAATCAGTTTCACGTGATCTTTTTGATCTTTTATATGTTGGCCGGAGCGCTTATTTGCGGCTACCGGTATTTGTCCAGATCCTGCACCTATCTGGATGAGCTTCTGACTGCCTCAGACAGCCTTTGGAAACACCAGGAAGATACAGTTACCATGTCGGCTGATTTACGGGAAGCTGCTCTGCATATGAATGAGGTACGGCTGAATCTCATTGAAAGTCAGAAAGCGGCCGAAGCGGCGGAACAGCGCAAAAATGATCTGGTAGTCTATCTGGCCCATGATCTGAAAACACCTCTCACTTCCGTGATCGGATATTTGACGCTGCTGCACGATGAAAAGGAGATCTCCCCTGCCCTGCAGGAGAAATACTTAGGCGTTGCGCTGGAGAAAGCAGAACGTCTGGAAGATCTCATCAATGAATTTTTTGACATCACCCGGTTCAACCTGACTCATCTGACTCTGGATGTGAGCCGGATCAATCTGACACGGATGTTGGAACAGACACTATACGAGTTCGCCCCGATGTTTGCGGAGAAACAGTTGGATACATCCGTCCAGGCTCCTGCGGATCTCTATTTTCTCTGCGATCCAGACAAGCTTCAGCGTGTCCTCGATAATCTGCTTAGAAATGCCGTCAACTACAGCTTTCCGGAATCAGTCATAAAGATCCGCCTCTATGTGGATATGGGAATCCTGACCTTGATCGTGGAAAACGAAGGCTCTACCATTCCGCCGGAAAAACTGGAACGGATCTTCGAGCAATTCTTCCGTCTGGACTCTTCCAGAGCCTCCAGAAACGGTGGTGCAGGCCTTGGTCTTGCCATCGCCAAGGAGATCGTCGAACTTCATGGTGGTAAAATTTCTGCCGAAAGCCATGACAACCACGTGATTTTTCAGGTGGATCTCCCGTATTCATCAGGAAATCGTTAGAATTTTGTGTGAGAAAAAGAGGATTTCTGTTCCGAAATCCGAGAAAACATTCTATTGCCTTTTGGTATAGTAAAAGCGTGCCAGGACAATCGGCTTCGATTTTCCGACACGCTTTTTGATTGTAAACTCACAAATTGTAACAGAAAAAGGAGTGAATTTCCATGAATACCTATCGAAACATACATGCACGACAACAAAAACACGGCCGATCAAGAAAAAAGCGTACCGGACATCTGCTTCATTTTATTCTACCGATGCTGTGTCTTATCCTTTTGCTATGCACTTTGGCATCCTATATACTGAACAGAGCAGGTGCGGGACTTGACGTCATTTCTCCAATCTCTTCTCTCTTCCATGGCTCCGCGCGGGATGAAATCAGCCACTACGCCTCCTCCCACGGATATGATATCAGCGACTATCCCCAGTCCCTGATCGACCTGTATGACCGGAACCGGGAGACAAAAGACTTCGTCTTTGAGTATCCGATGAAGAAATCCAAGACCCCGCCTATTGACTTAAGTGACCTCAATACCAGTACTGTCCCACTTCTCATGCAATGGGACCAGCGCTGGGGATATCAGCAGTACGCAGGGGATCTCTTCGGACTCAGCGGCTGCGGACCTACCTGCCTTTCCATGGTCACTATCTACCTCACCGGGAATACCGACCGCACTCCGGCATGGATGGCAGAATTTGCCGCCTCCCACGGCTACGCTTCGGATGGAAACGGTTCTTACTGGTCCCTCTTCTCCGAAGGTGGCTCCTCCCTGGGACTTGACGTTACGGAAATTCCTCTGGATGAACAACGTATCATAGATAATCTCCAGGTTGGAAACCCGATTGTCGCCGTGTTAGGCCCTGGGGACTTTACCACTACCGGACATTTCATTGTCCTCACCGCATATCAGGACGGGCAAATCAAGGTGAACGATCCCAACAGCAGGGAGAACTCTGAAAAGCTTTGGGACTATGACCGGATCAGCGGACAGATTAAGAACCTTTGGGTATTCCGCTAGCCACATTTGACGATCGCTGTCCTTACATCCGCTTCTGCTAGAAAGGCTGTAGCCTTTCTAGCAGTGTATCATGGCTTTGTCAAACGGAGAACACCTTACTGGAATTACTCATATAAAATCACTTTCTCCTACGCTCCCAGGAAACACTGCTTTGGTGTATTAGCATCGATCCATTCCTGACTTGGCTTCGCCAACCCCTGAACCACACCGGAAATCTTTTCTTGAATCAGCAGTGTAATCGGCGCCACCGGATCTTTATGAATAATGAGCATCACAATGGAAATGACAAACATTGCTCCCATTAATACAGTATTAACAATCGGAAGTACTGTCGCCACGGCAAAGGAACCGGCCAAAGCGGTAAAGCCCAGAGCAAATTCTGCCACTCCAAGAACCACCGCAACCCCTGTAAATATTGTATTGATCACAGACAACGCTTTCTCCACATCGGAATAAGATCCCGGATTCTGGAACATTTTATTTAGTTCCATAATTTCAGCCACAAACGCAATTCCCATAAGAGCTACATTAAACGCCTGGAAAATAACTTCTGTCACCACAAAACACCGGCTGCTCTTTTCCAGCGTCATTGTTGAATACTCTCCCTCGTTTACCTTTCTTGCGTATCTTGTCGCATTCTCCTCCACATTACTCTTCAGATCAAAGGAATCTCCACTGTGAAAGGAAACACTCTCCAATGTATCAAAGCTTCCTCCTCCAACCTGATAACGGTAAAACGCATTCATCCTCTCAGCCGGAGATGCCGCCATATCAAAAATAGTATTGACCGTTCTCCACAGCACAAAATTTCTGGCTATTGAAAATCCCGCCTGAAGCACAGACAAAATGGATTCTGCTTTCTGAAATGTAGTCAGATTATCCCAATTCATAAAAATATTTCCAAACGAGGCTGCTCCAACCAGTATGTTCACAGCAGAGAAAAACTTAGAAACCGCAGGAACTGTGGGATTGTACGTCAGGAGAGCGGAGGACATGCTTCCACCTGCTATCATAAACTGCATTAACTCCTGAGCCTGAAGAACAGACCATTGTACAAAGATCTCTTTTGATTCCTTTAAAAACTTCTGCATTGCTTCTTCTACATCTTTGGGGATGGTAATCTCTTTATTTTTAAATTTATCATAAAAGCTTCCATAAAGTGCTATTAACAACTTACAATAATTCTCGTAATCTTCCGCTCCTTTAAACGTGTCAATCATCTGAATCATATTGTAATCCGCAAGCTTGGCATACAGTGCCAGAGAGTAGGAGGACTGAAAAACATTTCCATCGGAGTCCGTCAAAACAGTACCATTGATACTATCTTTTATGTCATGGTTTCCGGAATCCAGAATTCCCAGTACCTTGATAATATTTGTTACCCATGCTGGATCTATCGCGTAATTCAGATGTAGAAGCTGTATTGTCTCCACATAATTATAGTACATCCGCTCTGCCCAATACTCACGGGCCGTCTGATTTTCCTTCTGACCCTCATAATTTGTAGTAGGATCCTCCAAATAATCTCTTAGGTCCGGATTAATTGACAAATACACGTACTTATCAATGATGGCCGTCAGATGATGATACTCCGTCTGTGAAGATAACACTTGCTTCTTGTTATCATTTTCCTTCTTGCTCGTGTCCCCGTCTTTCACCTCCTCTGGAATGTAAGACAGGTAGAACCTCGATTTTATGAGAGCCTCATCCTCTTTTTCTCTTCCGCCAAACCCTTTTATAATCTCCGCATCCGTTCTTTTTGCAAGTGTACTGGTCAGTATGATGGGAGCCAGTTTCCGTAGAAATTCAGGAAGATACCCCTTCCTGAGTTTATGCTCCGGATCTTCAGCCTCTTCAATTTCCGTAATGATATTCCTGCTTACCTGATTGATTGCTTCCAGGCTTGCGGCCGTTGTCTTCCCAAAAATATCCGCAAATTTCATACTTTTATCTGAGTTTGAGATATCTCCGCCATAATAATTAACCAGATCCATAAGAAGTTCTGATGTTTTATACGAACAGTACTGCTGCCCATCGAATGTCGTTTCCACGATTTTCCCCTGCTCGTCCTGAGTCGATATGATGACGGAAGGCGGTCTGATCCCGCAAAGCTGCTCCAATGTTAGAGGTTTTTTATCCATGTGCAGTTCCCTGCATCTGCCTTTCAGGCTCTCTGAAATCACAGCGTTCTGTCTGAATCTCTTTCTTGCCTCATCCAATCCATTTGGCACAACAAGTTTCCCCTTTGCAGTATATGAAACCTCCCTGCTTCTGTTTTCTATAATACTTCCCTGAGAACCAGAAAGGGTGATGGAATGTATATACAACTTCTCTTTAGAACCGGCCTGATTCTCAAGGTATTCATTAACACGGATCCCATCCAGATGCAGCATCCATCCTGTCCCCATCTTGAACATTCCAAGGAAATTCTGGGATTTTCTTTCCTCCCGGGTCTCCGGAACAGGAATCAGCGTCTCTCCGTTCCATTTTATACCACAGTAATAATATTTTTTTCGGCTGCCCGATGAATCCTCTTCCACAATGCAGTCTATATCATACAACTCAATGACCGTATCCGTCTCCTCCGTACGATAGGCAATCCGATAATCTCCTTGAAAACACTCCGGGGTTGTTCCTCTGTCGTGAACCGAAATCTCAGAAGCCTCGTAGGAACAAATATGCTGTTCCCCCTCCTGTACGGTGGCCTCGCACGTTCTGTACAAGGAATCAAAGATCATTTTTATTGACAGGATATGAAACTCCGGATAAACAGGCTGCCCCTTATCATCCTTTAAAATCGCATAGGCGTCGGTCTTCCAGTTGGTGATGAGATTCCTTGTTTTTTCATCGTATGATACCGAAAGGATTCCCTGGTTTTTCTGCTCCTCTTCTCCAGAAGGAACCGGTATGATCTCTTCTCCGTTCTGTTTCAATCCACAGTAAAAATAAGACTTCCTGCTACTGTCTATTCCCATACCAAATGCCGCATCCAGTTTCTTTTCTTTCCCCTCAGCCTGATAGGTCATTTCATAATGGAGCAGGGAAGATGCTTTACATAATGTCGTTTTTCCATTTTTTCTAATTATCACATCTGCTGTCAGACCGTGGTGGGCAAGGAAAATGCTCCCCTGCTCCTCCCCATCTTCATAAAAGAACATATTTTTTGAAAAATAATGATGAACCGGTTTTTCATCAATATATAAAACCCCACCCAGAATAGAATACTTTCTTTCCAGCCCCATATCATTACTTTTTGCCTCTATCCTGATTTCAGGAAGAGAAAGGACATTTAACTGCTGGGTCAATACTTTTTTAATTTTCATTTCAAAACCTCCTCTTGTAACTGTGACATAGATAATTCTCCAAACATGTCGCTGAAAATATCATAGTTCTGCTCTATCATGTGCCGGAACCTCTTTTGTTTTTGAAAACTCATACTGTCCAGAACCCTTTTTATTCTGGCAATCGTGATCTCTGGATAATTCAACAGCACCAGAATTCCATTGGCATAATAGGACTGGTATCCCTGCCTGAAATGCAGATCATATCCGGTAAAAGTTTCCCTGCTTTGAATATCCGCATACTGCTTCGTTATTTTCCTTACAATTTCCTTGCCCTTGAGCGTATATACGACATCCCCTACCTGCAATTTTGCCGCATGGTAAAAAGAATTGATGCTGTTCGTCGTTTCCGGGTCAAGGCTTTTCCATCCCTCCTCCGTCAAAACAGCATGTTCCAAAGACATAAACGGCGGAATATCATTGATCCCGTATAGACAGGTTATATGCCTGTTGATTACTTTTTCATCCGAAGTAACAGAAACCGTTCCATTTTCACTGAGCACTTCCATACCTTCTCGAATCTGCGAAATGGGAATCTCTCTTCCATCACTCAGACAAATTTTCGTGTCCCCTGTCACACACCCTCCACTTGGGCGGGGAGCATCGTACCAGTTTCCATAAGACTGATTGTGAATATGACAATCCGGAATGTTTTTCATTTCAGGGATACAGCTTTTCACTTCCTGATCCTGGAGCCAGCTCCAAACGGCCCTCCCCTGATCATACTCGCTATGATAGACCTCTCTTACCTCATGCACGACAAATACATCGTGTGTCGCTGTGGCAATGCCCCGGTTTCTTTTCTCCTGGGAAACCCAGTTTTTACTGTCTGTAACAGTATGAATTGCATTTTCTACGTAAAGGCGCACCGCATCTTCCAGAACTGGTGATTCTACATATTCATATAGAGTTTGTTCACCGGTGTAGGAACTTACGATTTCATTTCCTAAGACATCCTCCCATTTCTGACAATATAAAGAAAATGCTTTTTCATAGTAAATTCGGACAAGCGCAAAACAAAGTCCAATACATTCCTCCATTTGCTGCTCTTTCATTCCCATGATAAAGTTTAATTTGGAAGTCTCTGTATAAAAACTCTCCATCAACTGTTCATTTACACTCACACCAATGTGGGACAAGTATCTCTGAAACACATCCTTCCAAAGCGACGGATTCCCTTCAAATAGCCTGCCGACTTTATCCTTGTATTTCATGTCCCGGATTCCCTCTGTCGTACCGTACATGTTGTTGCCTGTCTGGCTGATCGCAAATAGTAGAAGATTGATTGCTACTTTCACCCACGTTTTATCAACATCTGCAACTTTTCCGCCATCTCCGAAAAAAGTACTTCTTGTTTTTTCGTGGCAGCCTTTTATAATAGTTAAGACGTCCTGATTCTTAAATTGTGTAAAATCGTTTAACTTCATTAATTGAACTACTTCCCCTGCTTCCATCTTCACACCTTCCTTTCTTTTCTCTGTTACACTACCAATCCTGCGGATCATAAAAAGGAGCCGGAAACCACATTGTTCACTCTGTTGATTTCTGACTCCTATCAGTCCTTCGTTCGATACCGATTTATCAAACTGCCACTATTTTCTTTTTGACTTCATATACGGTAAAACTCCCGTCCTTCTTTCGTTTAATCTCCGCATTGTTTCCTCGCTCAGTAATTTCACATACTGCATTCCATAAACAGACTGCATCCTCAGTTTGCTGCGCGCTTACTTTCAACTCTTTATTTGACATCAAACTCATCCCTATCTTCACCCTCCGGGTAATCGCAAAATCATCATCAGCATCACGGATAAGGGAAAGAAAACCGTTGATACAGCTCTGTGCTGCCCGACAGAGTCGCTCTGCTGAAATCCTGCTTTGCCGAAACTCTTACAGATACCAGATTCTGGCCAGTTAAATCTGTTCTGTAATTCGTATTATAGCAGTCGAACATGTGTTCGTCAATAATTTTTTATCTTCTGCAAATAAAATTTTTATAGTTACATTGCTTTGATGACTTCCCCAAAAGAAGATAGCTTCATAATCCCCTCTTTCTGCAAAAGAACTGAATTATATCATCGGAAAAAAGCCTGTGCTGGTATCTGCTGATGTAATGGATTGACTTCTACTTGAACTCCTGTAAAGCTCTGTAAGCACCATAATAATCACTAAACGGCTGATGTAAAAGGACTAACTCAAGATAATCGACTTTCAGCTTCTCCATAGATTTCAAGACGGGTTCTTTGGCTTGTTCATATTCATAATTGTCAATCCATACTTTCGTTGTGATAAACAAATCTTTTCAATCCACATTTGCTGATGGCGTTTTCGACTTCTTCTTCGTTAAAATAAGACTGAGCTGTGTCGATATGACGATAGCCTACCTTTATAGCGTCTAACACACATCTTTCACAATCTTCCTTTGTAATCTGGAATACACCAAAACCGAGTTTTGGCATTTTTACTCCGTTATTTAATGTTACAACTCCATAATCATAACCTCTTTGACATCTTGTGTTCTTCAGAATACAATCAGATTGTAAAACTCGGTAGTAACTACCGGTCAAGCTTTTTTCAGAAATTTTGGAAAAATTGCAGGAAATAAACAATAGTATCGAATATATCGATACAAAGCAGAAATTATATGATGATGTACTTACGGGGAAAAGACCATACCCCAGTAACCTCATTAAGATTTCAAACGATTGAATACGGGTAGAGTTATCCCTACTTACTCTTATCTGCCACAGTCAGAAAAGAAAAGGGTCATTTAATTGAAATCAAGATTATGACTTTAATCGAGTAGGGGAGATTTTCTCTCCCCTCTCACACCACCGTACATGCCGTTCGACATACGGCGGTTCAACATAACTTCAAAGCATGACGCTCCTTGTAATAGTCAAGACAGCTTTTAAGCCCTGCTCTGGTTAATACGTCTTTTGAGATTGCCCTGGCAACGCATGTCTTTGTCGCGATCCAGTAATAGCGGTCTCCACAATACGCCGTCAGCCTTGCTAGGTCTTTTCCGATTCCCAGCTTCTGCAATCCCCATTGGCGTTTCTTCCGCACTTTCCACTGTTTCCAGATGATGACTCTGAGTCTTGTTCTTAAATGGGCGTCTATCTCTGTCATTGCTGTTTTCATAGAGCCAAGGGCATAGTAGTTAATCCACCCTCTTGTCACCTGATTGATTTTCTCAATCTTACTCGTGACTGTTCCCGGCATTTTCCTACAGGTCAGCACTTTCAGCCTGTCTTTGAACTTCTTCACAGATTCCTGATGGGGTCTGCACTTCCATTCCTTCGTCTTGCTGTCTTTGTAGAACCCAAAACCTAGATACTTTAGCTTCATCGGTCTTGTGATGTGGGTCTTGGTCATGTTGACCTTTAACCCCTGTTTCCTCTGTATCCAGTCCGATACCGTCCCCATGACTCTTTTTGCACTCCATTCGCTTTTGACCGCTATCACACAATCATCTGCGTATCTTGTGAACCGCAGTCCTCTTGCTTCCAGTTCTTTATCCAATTCATTTAACATGATGTTTGACAGCAATGGTGACAGATTTCCTCCCTGCGGGGTTCCGCGTTTTGTTTCCTCATATCCTTGCGTTGTCATGACTCCTGCTTTCAGATACTTACGGATTAAGGATTCTGTATCGCCATCGTTGATAATGTCATGAACCAGACTCATCAACTTGTCCTGCGGTACATTATCGAAAAATTTCTCCAAGTCGATGTCCACAATCCATTCATATCCCTCGTTTAGATATACGAGCAGTTGCCTGATTGCCATTTCACAGCTCTTGCTCGGTCTGAAACCATAACTCCACTCTGAAAACAAAGGTTCACATATGGGACTTATCACCTGTACGATGCCTTGTTGTATTACCCTGTCCATTACCGTAGGGATTCCGAGTTTTCTCATTCCACCGTTTGGCTTAGGTATCTCCACTCTCCTGACAGGTTGTGGTTTGTACTTCCTGCTCCTGATTTGATTTCTGATACTTTCCCAATTCTCTTTGATATGATCGCCAAGTTCTTCGACTGATACACCGTCTACTCCTCCTGCGCCTTTATTGGCACAGACTCTCTTGTATGCAGTGTTCATATTGTCTTTGGACAGTATCTTTTCCAACAGTTCTGACATTGCCTTGTGTGCTTTCTCCTTTCCGTTCCCATGGATTCGCCCTAAGTTGTGCAGTACCTGCTCATTTACGTTTTGCCCTTCCTGCTGTCAGGTATTCCATGGGGCATACATTTGATTACACGGTTACATTGTTCAGCCCTTCAGCAACTCCCATTTCAGGGCTTTACCTACTATGGCTTCTGCTGACTTCTCACAGTTCGTTGTTACTACGGTACTTCCCCGCCTGTGAGACCTCACGGGATAAGCCCGCCAATCTTTCCTCGTCTACCTGCCTGATTTACACACATGGGTTACGGTTGCCTTTCGGACTTCACTGTCTCGCGCCAGCTTATCCGCCATGTGTGCCTTATATCAGATTTCTGTTCGTCAGGCTGCGATTTCGCTATCCCTTCTTCTCGCTTGCACCTTACGATGTAGACCTTGGGAGTCGCTATGGGGTTCGTCGGCAACTACGCCCCTTGTGGACTTTCACCACAGACTGACGGCATGCCCGTCATACGCAAAATAGGACTTTCTGAAATTTCAGAAAGTCCTATAAAATCTGCTTTTAGCAATTACTCGATGATTGTAGCAACACTTTACGCATAGATTTTTCATGTACTTTTCTCAGTGTTTTCAGTACTTATAGAGCCTAAATCTAATAGAAATATGCTCTATTTCACTCTTTACGCAAAATATTAGTATCGTTTTAGTATCACCAGGAATCACAACGGTTTCCTCTAATTTCCCTTGAACATAACCCACCAATGTGCTATATTGTAAATAGAAAAAGGAACAACCGCCCACAAAGTGGTTGACCTTAAAACATTAGTGACACATAGAATTGCCACCCTGCTACCGGCCAAAGTTTCGGGGTGGTTTTTTCTATGCCTTATATCATCAGTGACAAATCAAATAAATGAATGTCAGCAGTGACAGAATGAACATACCAAAGGCCATAAGGTCTTTGAAATCAAAATGATTCTTGTTATTGTCCATCAGCACCACCCCCATTCTATGTAGAATAGAGGTCAGCCACCCTGCAACGCAGTTGTTCCTTTCTATATACTACCACAAGCACAAACCATGTACAATATACTATTTCCGTAACATTAGGAACCCCGGCAACTCCCCGATCTGGTAGGCCAAAGGTCGTACTTTGCTACCTTTACTCCGGTGCTTCGCGTGCGTAATCGTGTCATTAAATTGCCTATGCTCAATAGCATCATGTCATGGACGAAGATAGAGGGATGAACGAAATGGACGCCCCTGGAGGGTGTACATCTACAACCTCCGAAATTAATAATAACGGGGCGATTGTCATATCCTGAGTTCTGCCGGGGGGCTGTATTTCGCCGGCCCCTTTATCTTCGATTTGAACCCGTACTTTTTTGTACGGTGTTGAATAATCAACATTTATATGTTTTGGAATTTCAAAAGTACCGTTTTGGTAGTTTTAGGGTACTGCTATATATGCAGAAAATGTTAAGTTTTGGCAAGTTCTTCTATATAGACGGAAACACTAAGTTTTTCTAAGTTTTGGCGCTCTGCTATATACTCAAGAACATTAGGTTTTTTAAGGTTTTCATTCTCTAATCTACGGTGTACTTAAAAGTACGCTGGCGAAACTTACACCCCTGCTATATATGTGGAAATAGACGGTTTTGACAGGTTTTCTATATATCTGTTTTTTAGTATTATTTAGTATTCTTAGGGTTTTTAAGGGTGCCATTTCTACAAAGCCTTGTCGATCTCTTGTTCATGGAATCAAGTCTGATAGGCTCACAAGTGCGTTGCTATGGATTTCCATAACACGAGTTTTGGAGCATCCCACCCGGTCAGCTATTCTTTCCCATGTCATAGGTTCCATATAGGTTACATATACACAGTAAAGTACTTCTCTTTCTTCTGGATCTTCCACTTTCCCGATTATGTCACGGATTGCTCTCGTTATGTTCTCAGAGAATCTTCGTTCTTCCTCAAGCTGTTCTAAAAGCTTTCTGCCGTCCTCCAAAAGCTGTTTTAAGCTGCCTTTTTGCTCATATGCCTTATTGTATTTCATAAGCTCTTGGATGGCCGAAATCGAGCTTTCCACATTCCCATTCCGCACTTCTGCTGAAAGGCCTATGTGCCATGCTTTTCGGTACTGTTCGAGAAATCTTTTACTACTTCTTCGCTTTCCCCTTTTTAGGGTGTCCGAAATGTCCGAATACTCCTTCTTCATCAATAGCCCAACGCCTCCCGTTCAACCTCACTTGTCCATGTCTGGCGAAACCTGCTTAATCCTACATGATGGATCGGAGCCGGAGACAGATATTCTTCATAATACCGCCGATAATGGTAATGCCTGGATCTCTGACGTAATTTTCGGATTCCTTCGTTCTGTATCTGCCTTGCCCGGTCTGTACTGACTCCGATCACGCTGCCTGCTTCTTTCAGTGTCATCCCATCTTGAAACCTTAAACGGATGGCCGCGGCCTGCTTCTCTGGAAGGTCATCTACAGCAATCCACACTTCTCTTGCCATTCGTTCCGCATCAACCGCCCTTATTACATCCTCTTCTAAATCTTCAGAAGAGGAGAGTACATCAAGAATGGACATAGGTTCTTCTTCACCCTCAACAGGGGCATCCAGACTCCCTATTTGCCCGATCCTAATATCTTTCTGCAACTGCTCATATCTTTCATACCCTATGCCAAGAATCGAGCAGATTTCCGCTTTTGACGGCTCTTCCCCGAAGCGTTTTTCATACTCGGTTCTTGCCTTCTGGTATTTCAAGATCATGCCTGCGGTATGCGAAGGAAGACGGACCGTCTGGCAACATTCTTCAATATAACGTATGATCTTGTTTTTTATCCAATATCCGAGATATGTTACAAATGCGGAGCCTTTAGAACAGTCAAAGAATCTCACAGCTTCACACAGTCCCAGATATGCTTCCTGCATGAGGTCACAGAGTTCCGCAAATCCTGTATATTTCTTTGCGATCTTGTAGGCCAATCCGCTATTCTGTTCCCAGAGCCGAAGCATATTGTTAGATTCGTTTTTCCCCGTTTTTATCAGAATCACAAGTTCTTCATTCGACAAACTCCGCACCATCCCTCGTCATATTATCGTGCCATTAATCTAGTTTTCTAGTAATCTATGGCATAGCAACAAATTATAAACAGATGTCAGATGGAACACTTCCATCTAGGCTTTTCATAATCTCTCCTCTTGCTGATCTTGCACTGTGTAATGCCTCAAAAATTCGTTTTGCCACAACACTCTGAAAACTTTCTTCTCTTGTTCCATCGTCAAACTCATACCCTGCCGGGAGAGGAACTTTGAAATCAATGGAATGGCTCAAGAGATTTTCACCGTAATACGCCACGCTGTCTTTGTCCCCTCCTCCTAAAGCATACGCAATATGCCAACACTGCTTTTTTAAGAATGACATGATTTCTTCATTGTCTTTTCTCCTTCTGCGCTGTTCATGATCCAATTCCTCGGAAAGATCAGAAATCAGTTTTGCCACATTATACGGGACGATATAGTTCGTTCCTCCAACAAGTACTTTGCACATTTCTGTTGGGTAAACAACGATTCGCTCATTTTTCTTACCAACTTTCACATCATTTATAGACTGCATACTGTACCTCCTATTTTCTGAATAAATCCATGTGTTTCGCAATCATTTTTTGCCGTTCGTACGGATCCTTGATTGCAAGGATACCCTCTTTTGTCGGCTCCTTCTTGCTCTCATTCACACCATCTTTTACGGCCCCTTTTAACATTTCCACAAAATCTTTTCTTTGCGCTTCTGATGCTTCCTGAATAATCTTCTTAATAACTTCCGTGTCTTTTTCATCTAACAGCATGTTTTCATATCCTCCTATCTGATTCCTAGTTTTCTGTTATTTCGTTTTTCAAGTTTTTCTAGCTCTTTTTGTGTATATACGGCGGTAGACTTTGCAACCTGTTTTCCGTCTATCTCAATCGTGTTATCGATATGATAGATCCGTCCGTTTCCACCGCCAGATGATCCTATCTGTCTATCTCTATATTCAACGACTGACGAGCTACTGTAAGCAAATTCCGGCTGTGGGTGGAAAGAAAAAGTACCGCGCGCCATATCGTCCAATTCTCTTTCCATCAGCATTTTAATTCCCTGTGCCTGCTGTCCAATTTTCCCACCAAACTTATCAAGACCTTTTACGACCCCGTAGTCGACCATCTTTCCGACATAAATACCCCATCTGGAAGGGGAATGAATTCCGAAAAATCCTAAAACTTTATCTTTAAAACTTCCAAGGGCGCTTTTGGCAGCTCTCCAGAGCGCTTCTGCTGCTCCGCTAATTCCTTTTGCGATACCCGATATAATATCTTTACCAACAGAAGCCCAATCTGTATCAAGAAATTTCCTTCCTAATTGTCCTACCAAATCAACAGCCGCCCCTAAAAGATCGGGAATTGCCTTAATAAGCCCTGCAATAAGTTCACCAATAATCTCTATACCAGATTGAAGTATTTGTGGCAAATTGCTTCCAATTCCTTCAACGATAGTGACAATCAGTTTTACTGCGGACTTCAATATATCGGGCAATTTTTTTGTGATTCCCTGTACTACTGTTTTAGTAATTTCAACTCCAGAAGATAGTATTTTATCCGCATTAGAACTAAGTGTAGAGACAAACTTCGTAACTGTTTCGATTGCAGATCTTATAATAACTGGAAGCATCTGAGAAATACCAGTCGCAAGATTTTGTAGTATCTCCGTGCCCTTCGTTATCATCAGTGGCAAATACGTCTGAATCGCTGTGCTGATCTGTGCGAATAATCCTTGAATTCCGAGTATGATGGTCGGCATATTGTTCAAGATTCCCTGAATCAATGATTGAAGGATCGTAAGCCCTGCCATCATTATATTTGGTGCTAGTTGCACAATCGATGTTGCAATACTTCCGATTAAGCTTATAACCCCTTGCAAGATCACATCCATGTTAGACGTTACACCACCAATCAAGGCATTTAGTATATTTAATCCGGCTGTAGTAATGGACGGCAGTAATCCAGCTATTGTAGTAAGGATCTGACTTAGCAGAACCGAGCCCGTATTTGCAAGCTCTGGGATCTTTGACACAATCCCATTTGCAAGCGTTGTGATGATCTCAGGCCCCTTCTTCTGAACCATAGTAAGTATTTTATTGATCTCTGTACCAAACTCTTGATTCACAAGTCCAAGTCCTACCACTACAAGCCCCAAAATGGCCGCAGGGCCAACCGAAAGCATCGCTGCCTTAAATACCGAACCAAGAGCAGCAATCATCTTGTTAAAAGCCGACATTCCTGTCTCTGCTCCGAGTTTTAACCCCTTCCCAACTCCAGCACCGACCTTTTCAAAAACTGGAATAAATGTCTCCACTTTTGACTTAATTCCATCAAACATTTGTGGGATTCCATTTAATTTCGTTTTTAATCCGTCAAAAGCTTTCCATGCAAGAGGTGCGTCTTTAGAAAATCGCCCTGTCATAGCTCCGAATTTAAATGACAACTCTCCTAGCGAATCGCCCAACTGTATAATTTTACTTTTCCCCTTAGAGAATTCCTTTGAAAAAGCATCCGTAAAGGATTTTCTAAGCTTAGAGAATTGATTCTGTGCTTGAATTACAGTTCCTGAAATAATATCACTGACTTCTGTTAGCTTTTCTTTCGTATTATCAGGTAAAATATTCCACGCTTTTCCCGGAATACCTTTGATTGTCTCGCCAACCGTTTTTGAAAAATTCTTGAGTGTTGTTCGTGTATCGACTGTCTTCTTTTTTATCCTGTCCAGATTTAACAGGAACTCCTTTGAAGACTTGTTAAATTTGGAGAACCCGGCAGAATCAGGGTCAAAGCTCCCTTTTAAAATCTGCTTTACTCCTGTGACACGTTCTACAAATAACTTAGACTGCCAATTCAACTTCTTAAAGCTTTCGCTCCCCGGATCTACCCCGCCTTTCAAAGCTTTTCCGAACAACAGTGCTTTGTCCTTTGCCTTCGTAAGGGATCCCGCCATTTGCTCGCCTTTTTGAGAAGCTTCCGTAAATCCATCTCCTATTGCATCCACAACAGGAAGCATCCCCGCCAGTCCAGCGCCAGCCCCCACTACTGCCATAATCGGCGCAATCGATTCTATTGCTTTCTGCATGTTCTGGAGGTTTTTTGCCGGATCTTCTGTTTTCTGAAAAAGACTGATAAACTGGCTCACACCATCTAAGGCCGATTCTGCTGCAGTTCCTATCCGTTCTATGCTCGTCTGAATCGTTGGAAGTCCGTTGCTGGCAAGTACATTATCTATGGCCTCGATGATACCAGTCATTCCCCTTATCACAGCCGTCCGGACATTTGTCATCGCTGTTGCAATACCGTCCGATGCTGTTTTGGCTCTGGATGCAAACCCATTTACACCGCCATCAAGTTCTATAAGCTTGTCATTAAACTGGTCGAACGTGATGCTCCCATCTTGTAACGCTTTATACAAGTCATTCTGTGCAGAAGCTCCAGCGAACCCAAACGCCTTTGCTACATCGTTCAGCGCAACCCCCATTGTCTCTTGAAGAGAACGCCAAGACTGCAAATCGACTGTGCCCTTGGAAAGCATCTGAATATACTGCGTCAGCCCTCTGGATGCGTCTTCTGTACTGGCTCCACTTGCCAAAAATGCGTCATTTAATGCAAGTGTTGTTTTCGTTGCCTTCTTTAGATCTCCTGTCATTGTGGCGATGCGTTGTGTTGTCGCCGCTACGTCATCTAAGGTTGTCGGAAGCCCCTGAATCCCCTTTGACAATTCTTTGATAGACTGTTTGCTATCTGAAGCAGAGAAGCCAATCTGCTGTAATACTTTCGGGAACCGGTTCAACGTGTCGTATCTGGATATTGCCCCGTCAAGAGATCCGGCCAACATATCCACCGCTTTACTTGCGACCTGCATCACTCCGATAGCCGCCGCTGTCGATTTGAAGCTCGTTGTCAGTTTATTTACGGACCCGGCCGCCTTATTTGTCCTCTTAACCACGTTCTCGATCGTTGATAACGCTTTATTCATTCCAGATGTGAAGCTCTTATCATAAACTGACAATATCGCTTTTACGCTATAGCTCTCCACGTTTTTCCGCCTCCCTCCTGCTCATGTACTCCTTTTTCCTCTGGATGTATCGGCTTAACAGTTCCGACTTCTTCCCATATTCCAGAATTTTTTTCTCCTGCTTCTCGAAATCAAAGAAACTTCGGAACGTCCTAAACACTGGTCGACCATTCCTCTTTGTTGCCCTCGCCTGGTTAATCGCCCAGGCAAGAATATGAAGTTCATGGATCCGGTCAAGCTGCTTTAGCTCTGCCGCTTTCATCCGAAGTTCAAATTCTGGTATTGTCATCCGGTTGATCGTAAGAAAATCGTCTATTCCCAATGTCCGCATACAACGAACAAGAATGTCATCGTAAGTTATTCTTTTAGATCCCCCTGTACTTCCTCCATCTCCCGGAGCTGCGCCTGTACTTTCTTCCGTGTAACATTTGACTTTTTTAAACCCTCAATCACACTTTCAAACAACTGGTCAATATCTGTATTTTCGTCCTCAATATATGTCTCCAGTTCTTTTTCCGAGATCTTAGGATTCTCTGTTTTATTTGCCGCAATCAGCGCATCACACAGCGCTAAAACGTCCCACGTTTTCAATTTCGCAACAAGTACCTCGATACCAAGACCAAACTTCACGCCATTCTCTGCCTGTACAGATGCCCGCTTGTCCATCTCATTGACAAAACCGATTCCAAACTTAAACTCATACTCCTTACCATTGATTTTCAACTGCATTTTTTCTACCTCCAATTTTGATTTTTTTCGATATCCATTTCTCACGCCAAAAGGAAAAGGCGTGGAAACAACTTTTAGACATTTCTGTCTTTAAGTCATTCCCACGCCTATGAACGAATTAACAATTAAACTGGCTTACACTCTAACGAGTGCGGTACTATGATATATTAGTTATAAAACAATTATAACATTAATCACAGGATTGTTCAAGTAGATTATTTGATTTTTCAGATCCATAAGGATTTTCACTAACACCAAGCCCCTAAATCTTCTCTGTCTCCCGGCCACTCTCACTTACTTTATTTCTTTCCAGTACGTTTTTCAGTTCAATATACGCTTTCCGGTATCCTCCGTTATTTTGTTTTGAAATCTTGCATTTTTTCATAACAGGAGACAGAATATTAGTCAATTCCCTAAGCTCCTGCTCTGTCTCATAACTGATTGTGATTCTTGCGCTCATGCTTCCTCCTCATCCATCACCACCGTCAAAACACCGCCCATTATGCCGGATATTGCCAGTATCGCCGCTACGTCCCATTCTGTCAGAAAGAACAGCAGGGCGAAGATCACGGCCGAAGCGCCCAGCGTTTGAAAGATTTCGTTTACGGTATGTAAAATTTTCTTCATTTCTTCTTGTCCTCCCCTTGCTTTTATGTTATAGTTGTCATGTAACAATTAATAATTTTTTTAATTGTAATGTGTTCAGAGAGTTAATTGTCTCGATGGGTAGCTCCGTAGTTATTCTACGGAGCTTCTCTTTTTAACCTTTCCAAATCCTTACCACTTTCATATGACACTTTAACCTTCACACTCACGCCATCACCCCCTTTCCACAAGCCGCTCGTCCAACTCCTCTAAATCTTCCACAATTCGATCCAGATGGTTTTCCACGCCATAAAGCGCTGCTTCTATGTACTCATCACATAACTTCGTCCCGTTATCACTATCAAATTGTCCCCTGATAGCCGCCACAATGGCAGATACTCCGATTATCTCAGCTTGCAATTGATTCAAATTTTTTCTCACCACGACTATTCCCCTTTCTGCATAATTGTCAAAAGCTGTTTCCTTTCCTCATCATTCAGCTCTATCACCGCTTTCATGAACTCCATTAAGTACGGCTTCATGTCCAACTCTCTCTTGATTTCCAATATACTCATATCTTTTTTCATTTTCACTTGTCCTTTCCTCTGAATCTCTGTTATTATGTACCTGTATCCTTTCCACAGCCCCGCAGCCGTGAAAGATACATCTGCCCTGTGGGGAGTTCCCGCTCCCTATGGGGTCTTTTTGTTACAATGTGTCAGTATCCACGCTTCCGCCGATTCGGAAGAATGTATATCCGGGAGCGTAAGTGGTCAGTGGAACCTCGCATACACACCCGGCAAGGGCGCCCAGGCACTCGGCCACTGTCTCAGCTTCTGGCGATACCAAAACATTCACAATCTCTTCCAAACAGAAATATGTCATAAGTTTTATAGCTTGGTCTGCCGTGTATCCCATCTCACGCAGGATATCCACTCTGCGCAGCTTATCCTCTGCATACTTCTTAAACTCTTTATTGTCATCCTCAATAACCTGCTTCATCATTTCTTCGTTAGTCATTTTTTTGCTTCTCCTTTCTTACTCGTTGACCGTCCTATATACGCCTGGAAATTCCACCGGTAAAGCTCAATTCCTTGTAAATACTGGCCTTGCTTTACTCGTTGGTGCCAACCAGTAAATAAGCGTCTTTCTCGTTTATTCGTTGATTATCCTCAAATAAAGCAACCCCTTTTAAATACTGGATTTTCTCTTTACTCGTTGGATTTTTCAGCGTCTTTAAGCTCCATAACGAATTTTTTTGTTTTTCCATATCCAACATTCCACACTCTGGTTAGCCCTTCTTTCTTGAGTGCCGCTTTTGCATCTTTCAAAGCGTTCTTACTGATACTGTTAGCCGCCGCCAACTCGTCCAGTTCCGAAACTTCCATCTGTTTATGCTCTGTAAGCGTTTCAATAATGAAATCCTTCGCATCTTCCACCACTGGCCGGATATTACGTTCCCGTGAATCTTCTTGGATGAATTCTCGGTCTTTCTTTGGAGTGTATGCCTTAAATACCGGGACGCATTTATCGAGGGTATACAAGACGGTTTTTTCCAACTTTCCCCAATTTGATTTTTCATGTGATATATAACGGACGTCACTATCTTTTGTTGCGCCTACCATTAGCACCGATCTGGAAGAATCCCATATGTCTGAACTGTCTGCGATTCTTTTTCTTCCCCACACGCCAGACTGTTTGTTCGCATGGGCGATAATAATCGATGTTAGTCCGTACTTTTCGCCATATCCAATCAGCGGAGAAAAGCACTTTCGCATTGCATTCCTGTCTCCCATCCGTAAATTAGGCGGAACAAAAGCCTGCAGTGGATCAAATATAACAGCACTTGGTCGAACAGTCTCGATAACATCCCGTAGAAGATCCCCATCAAAATTCAGATCAACGAACCTGTCATCTTCTGGAGATATGTAACTTATACGCTCTAGATCTGCCCCGTTGGCCTCCAACCGCGCTCTTAACACATAAGACCATGAATCCTCAGCAGATAACACAAGAACGTTCTCCGGCTTATCGTTAAATGGAATTTGCCCTCCCAGAAGAAAAGATTGTTTTCCTGTCGTAATGCTTGCTACCAAAGAACACCAGATTGATGTCTTACCGACACCGCCTTCTCCTGCTATCGTTGTAATTCCGTACTTTGGTATGTACCCCGGTACCAGCCATTCCGGTTCTTTTATTATTACGCTACTGGCCTTAGCGATCTCCGGAGCCTTCTTGAGCTGCCTGGGCTTTCCTTTGTCATAAACTATATTACCGTCTACTCTCCGCTCTTCCTCAGCCTCTGCAATAAGATCAATAGCTCTTTGTCGCTCCTCTGCTGTAAGTCCGCTTTCAGTTGTTCCACTTCTTGCCGCTTCCGTGACTCCCTCACCTCCCGCCTATCGAAATTTTGTTTTACATACCACGCCGCAACATTCTTCATCTGTTGCTCGTGTCCCTGCTGCCATTCTAATTTTACAACCTCATAATATTCCCGCGCCCGACTGCATCCAAGTTCTTCCAGACGTGTGAGCGCATCCTCGGCAAATCCCGGCCACGTCATGTCATACCCAAGGATTTTCTTGAATGTGTTTTTTCCCAGCTTCCCGAACTGCTTCGCTGCTTCCAGTTCCGTGCAAAACTGAGTGAAAACATTATCAGGAGCTTTCATGGTCCTTCTCCCTCATGCCGTACATTTTTTCATAGAAGAAAGCGCTGCTTACTCTTCCACGAAATGTAAGATAGCCGGCTTTTTTCAATTCTTCATTGAGTTGCCGAATTACCTGATAGCTTTTGCTCTCGGATATATTGCAGATTTCCGAAATATCTTTCGCTGTCAATACCTGTCTCGTCATCATCACATCTCCTCTCCAAAAACTCCCGCTATACGCAAGGGTTTTTAATCCGAATCTTCTTTAATGGTAAATTCATCGTCTTTCGGTCTATGTCCGTGCCTATACGGGTAAAGAGGACACCTTTTCGCCGCACAAAGCCTGACTTCACTTCTCTGCCCGTTGCAACAATCAAGGCACTTTGCCCGAATCGCTTTCATTGGTGTAAGCTTCATTCCGTTCACTTCCTTTCCTCATCCACTGATCCACGCCCTGGCCGGTGTGTTAATGGTCTTCTGTTTCTATGATCTCAGTTACATCCACGCCTACACCTCTAGCGATATTGCCTACCGCTCTTGGTGTCGCATTCTTCTGGTTCAGAATCACGGAAAAACGCTGTCTGCTGATTCCTGCCCGTTCCGCTGCCTGTCCGATAGTCAAGCCGCTTCTCGCCAAAGCGATTTCAAATTTTGTGTTGTCGATTCTCATTTCTTATCACCTCCCCTCCCCATTATTTTTTCTCGTATTACTATTTTTCGTATTACGCATTATCATAATACTTCTTTTAGTAACTCTTGTCAATACTCTTTTTCGTAATTGTTGTTTACATATATTCGTTTTCGTGTTTTAATAATACTGGAGGTGAGAAAAACATGGCACTCGGAAAAAGATTAAAAGATTTATTACATGAAAAGAACATTACAGTTAAAGAATTTGCAAATCTAATAGGGGTCCCACCTACTACGCTATATTCATTTATAAAGAGAGATAGTGACACTGGAAAACTTGAACTAATAAATAAAATAGCCAATGGGCTCGACATGACTATAAGTGAATTTATGCAACATAACTACGAATTCAAGGATACTCCACAAGGCCCGATCACGAATGCAGAAGCCATGAAAGAATACTTCAAAAGCAAAAATATAGACACAGTTGCCGCACACTTTGACGGTGATGAATACACAAAAGAAGAACTGGAACAAATTAAGAAGTTTGCAGAGTTTGTTAAGAGCCAACGCAAAGACAAGAAATAACCACACAATGTCATCTCCTGATCCACGCCCTGGCCGGTCAAGAAAAGGAGAATGATAAAGATGCCAACTTACAAGGATGAAAAAACAGGTACATGGTATTGCAAATTCTATTACACAGACTACACTGGAAAACGTAGGCAGAAATTAAAGAGGGGATTTGTACGGCAACGAGACGCTAAGGACTGGGAGCGGCAATTCCTGGAAAAACTGCAAGGAACGCCTGATATGACATTTCAGTCTTTATATGACTTATATTTAGAGGATATCAGTCACAGACTACGGGAAAACAGTGTTTACGGAAAAAAGAATATTTTCAAAAACAGAATTCTTCCGTACTTTAAAGACAAGCCAATAAATGAAATAACGGCGGTTGATATCAGGAACTGGCAAAACGCAAGCGTATACC